>JAABUS010001897.1_pt1 | contig 42341 bp, 2 predicted proteins | sample 5560161 | NCBI WGS metagenome assembly JAABUS01 (sample SAMN10711885, study PRJNA513376) | rock metagenome | isolation source: Antarctica rocks | place: Antarctica: Victoria Land, Trio Nunatak nord | collected 2016-01-04
TTTCGGCGAAAAAATATATATTAATATTATTATTTACTAGGGAAGTTTTAATAAATTATTAAAAATTAAATATAAACCTAATAGTGTACCGCCTCTAGATTTTTAAAATTAAGCGGTAATAATAATTAGTTCGAGTAATCTTCGTATTAAATAGGAACCGAGAATTTTTTTTAATTTTTTTCTACTTCGCTCGTTTAGAGGCTTCGAGATCGATTATATATTAAACTAATATATACTAAAGAAGTTTATATATAAGACCCGGTTTTCTAAAATCTCCTTATATTTATTATTAAGAATTTAATATAGTTTATTTATGATTTTTACTACTCTAGGATTATCTAGTATCTCGCGACTTAATAATAAACCCGAGCTTCGATTATTTTATATATTATACTATAAAGGGGTATTACACTAGTATTTTAGAAAATAATAATTTATAAAATACTATTTAATATTTCCTAGATAAAGGTATAAACTCGATGAAAATCGAGATTATTATAAATAATAATTTTAATTAGTTATATCCCTTATCCTCTAATATTCAATTTAATTTAAAAGATAAACTTATTTTTATTAAGATTTTAAATTTAACTTTTTCCTCCTCCGTTCTAGCCTCTTCTAAATATTTAGTATATTATAAAAAAAAGTTTATTATCGCGCCGGAGGGAGCCCGAAAAAGACGAGTTATTATAAAAATTAATACTAAAAGTATATTTATATCTATTTATTAATTCCCGTTTTCTTTATTTCGAGATTAACCTCTCTTCTTTATAATTTCGAAATATACCCGTTCTCTTAATACCTCTAACGAGGATTTAATTCTTCTATTAATAACGAAAAAATAAAAGCGCCTAATAAAGCTTTTAGACTTTAGTAATAATAAAGATTATTTATTACTACTACCGTCGAAATAAACTTTAAAGAAATTACTAGCCGAAAAACCTCGTTAAAAACCTCAGTCTTTAAAGGAGTCCTCCGAGTAATTATATTAAAAGAATAAATTCTTAATTAAAGAATCCTCGGAATTAATTATTAATAATAATAAAAATAATAATACGGATAAAAAAGAGAAAGTAGAGTTAATTATAATATAATAATTAATCGATATCTCCTTTAGTAGTATTATATTTATTAATTACTTTCCTCCTAGCTTTAAAAAAATTAGTAATAATTATCTATATAAATATATTTATAATAAAATATAGGAACGCGTTATTATATTCGCGAAAATCGCCTACCCTAATAATTCTTATAGTAATAATAAAATAGCGATTCCTAGAATACTAAAATTAATTTATTATTAGTAGTAGCTCTATATATTTATAGTTATACTATTCTATAAAGACGACTTCGGATAATTTAATATTATTATCGGAGATAAAATAAATTTAGGTAAAATAAAACCTCCTAATATATCTTTTAAATTTCGCGATTAATTTTATTTATTTATAGACCTTTAAAATTATAAATTCCGCGGTATTTTATTTTTAATTATATTAAAAATAAATAAAGATTTAATAAAAGTAAAAGGAGTAGTTAATAAAATCTTAATACTACCGCGAAAACGCTCCTACGGGCTCTAAATATCCTACGAATTAATAATTTTATAAATATCTATATTAACTAGACTCGGAAACTTTTTATATTAGGTTAGTTAATAAATCTATATTATTCTTTATCCCGCTAGTTAATCTTAATACCTAAAGTATTAAAATATTATCGGTAATTAACTTTAAGGCCTTAAAAGTACGGTTTATAATTATTTATTATAGCGCCGACTCTAGTTACTAAATAAACGTATAAATAAAGAAAAAATTATAAACGATATATAACCCGAACGACTCCGACGTAAAATTACTAAAAGGTACTAAATTTATTAATATTATATAATATAATCTCCCGAGCGAAGTAAATACTTTTATATTTATATTTACTTTATAATAATTATAGTTAACCGCTAGTAAAGTCTTTAATAAAGTATATAAATACTCCTTTATAAAGAATAGAAAAAAAATAATTAAAGAGGAAATTATCTACCGTTTTTAATACGGGTTCGCGATTATAAATAAATATAATAAGGTAAGGAATTTAGATAAAGGTCTATAGAATCCTTTTTAAATAATAAAGAAGACTCGCTCTAAATATCGCTTCTAGCTTATAATTATATCTAGAATAATTATTAACTCCGATCTACTAGATATTATAATTTTAATAAATATTATATATAATATTTCCTAGAATAATCTTAAGTATAAATATTACCCCTTTAGACTAGCCGGCCTAAAGATTCTTATTAATACTATTACTAAATACTAAAATTTAAATAATTAACTATAAAAATTCGATAATATAATAAATATATTCGGGAATTTACTTCCTAAATTCTTAATACGGCGGTATAAGAAAAGTAATTAGAAAGATTACGACCTTATCGAGTTTAAAGAATTCTACCGAAGTATTTTTAAAACTAGTTTTCTTTATAATTATAAAATATATTATATAATCTTTATTACCCGCTAGAAAGTTTTAATAATAAAAAAACTCGTAAAACGATAAACTTATTAAGACGATAATTAATATAATATTATATTTATATAAAATCGTCCCGACCGCCCGATTAATATTAACGTTAACTAGGTATTTATAGTAGTACGACTCCTTTATTTATATAATTATTTACCCTATCTCTCCGTCTCCTTAATTACGTATAATTAAAAGTGGATTAATAAAGAGATCGAGAACCGGTATATAAATAATAATAATAATCGGATATTAGAAAATTATATCCTAGGTAGGGACTATATAATATTTAAGAAAATATCCTTTAAATTTAAAATTATCGCCTCTCTTTTTAAGAAATATAAAAGGGTAAATATAATAATTATATTTTTATTTATTAAGATAATTTTAGTAATAAAACGGGTAAATTCTTCTTTTCTTTAAAATCTTTAATATAAAAGAGCCTAAACTCGTTTCTTTTAATTTATTAAATTTAGTCTTCTCTTTTCTAATTAACTCTTTTATATTAATATTCTTTTACTATAATACGTCCGAAAAGAGATTAAATTTAAAATACGAATATTCTTTAAAATTAATAAAAAGAGGGACGCGGCTAAATACGTATTTATATATAAAATTAATAATAATAATATATTACTAAAAAAGGATAAACCTAATATTCTAATTAAATTTATATATTAGATAGGCGTAGGCTTAAATTTAATTTATATAATTATAATTATTCTATATAAGCCCCTCTACTCTATCGGGATATATAAATAAATACCGAAAAAAGCGTATTAAATAAAGTAGAAGGAGGAAGTATTTTATTATATATTAAATATTAATACCGAAATCGAGAAATATATAAACGTAAAGTATAAATCGAAGATGAATTTTAAAAAGGACGCGTTTAAGATTATTAATACGACGAATATAAAAGGCGTAAAAGGCGCCGACGGAGATAATAATACTAAAAGGAGTAATAATACTAGGAATATTAATAATACCGCGGCGTTTATTATTAATATAGAAAATATTATTTAAAAGGGTATTATATATATTAAAGGGAAAAGCGGTTAAAGTAAATAAATATAAAAATAAACCGCCGCTAATTAGATTAAGCCTTTTTATATTTCTAAACTATTAGATATTTAGATTTAAATAGGAGCTAGGAAGTCTATTACCCCTCTATATACTTTTTTATATAATAATACTTATTTTCTATATAATAATACTTATTATAGTATATTATTATTATTTACGATTTTAATCCTCTACTCTACTATATTTAGGAACGATAATAAAAAACCGAGTATAATATCTAGCCTAGATTTAGGTCTAGATCTAATTTAAATATTCTTTAAATACCCTCTAAATTTAACCTAAATTCTATTTAATCCTTAAACTCGTTATTAAGAGCCTACGCTTTTAATATTTTAATTATATCTACCGTTATTTAACGCGGTATTTAATTATATATTCCTTAGCCTTCTTTTAAATTTACGATCGATATAAGACTCTAGAAATTAAAGATTACTAACGAAGACCTTTAAAATAATAACGGAAAAGAAATATTAATTTACGAAAATATTATTTAATATACCTATAACTTTTATAAAAAAGAAAGAAATATCGTTTTTTTAATTACTAAAGAATATACTACCCTCGATTTAAGGATATAAATATATAGATTATATTATTAACTAAAAGTAAAAAGTACTAGAGATCTTTAATTCCGAGGATAATAAAGGGGAAGATAACGACGGGGCGAATAATACTTAAAGTAATATTAATATAAAGCCTACCTTTCGAGCTCCTTTATTAAATAATTAATATATAATACTTTTAATATTCGAATAAGGTAGTTATTAATAATAAGATATTATTTATATCTTAAAGCGGGTAGGTAATAACGGCGGCTTTATTATTAATAAAACTCTTAAACCCTTTAGGCTCTCTATATCTTAGTTTTATTTATATTAAAGCCGACGATACTTTTATTAAATCTCTTTACGAGCTTATAATATATATTTTTATTTTTAACCCTTTTACTTTCCCCCCGCGGTTAATACCGAAAAAATCTATAACTAATATTTATATTATAGGTATCGGAGTGGATAGCTAGAGATTATTATTAATTAAAACCGTCCGGCCCTTATAAACTACGATTTATAAACGATATAAATAATAATTCTTTATTAATTAAGCGAGTATTATTATCGTCGCCGCCGCCTTTATTTTTATTTTATTTATTATTATCCTCGCCCTTATTTATACCCCCTTTTTAGTTATTATTATCCTCGTTATTTTAAGAGTTATTATTAATATAGCCCCCGCCTAAACTTTAAGTTATATCGCCGTTTTAAATTATAAAAGCGTAGGAGAGGGCTTATCCTCTTAATTATTTTAAAATAAACGGAATATCTTACCGATAATTAACGACCGCGAGTTAATTATTATTATTATCGAGAAGGGTCTCTAGAGGCTAAGTATATAAATTTAATATAAATATAATAATATAACCCTTATATCGACCGGTATAATTAAATAGTATAGAAGTTTATTTAATAGTATAAATAGAAGAAAAGCGTAAATTTAAAATATTATTACTATTTATATTTATACTCTCGACCGCGTTAAATTTAATTATTTAAAAGACCGTTAGTTCTTTATTTAATATTACTAATATAATAATATAAAGAAAATTATAAATTTTAAAATAACGCCTAGTTTTATCGTTAATAATCTTTCGTTAATTAATCGGGATAGGTTAAATCGGAGTTAATATAATTTCGATTCGGGCTATAAGACCGTTAAAGGAAATCGAATATTATTAAATATACTCTTTATAAACTATAATTATATACTCGTAAAAGAATATAACGAGCCTAATTATATTACTAGTAATACTTTTAATATCTAATAACTTCGTATTAAATATTATACTACCTCGAACTTTCTTTAAGAACTTTATTATAATAGTATCGGAGGGGAGACCTAAAATACGAACGGTATAATAAATATTATATTTATTATTATTAGGGGTAAAGTATACTTTATATCTAAAAAGGTTAAAAAATTATAAATCCTTTATTTTCATTTCTCGCCGGTTAATCTTTATAACCTAATAATACTTTTTAGGGTCGAAAAACTCCGTACTTCTCTTTAAAATAACGTAATTTAATAGGATTAATATATTAATAATTTTTTTTAAAGCCTTAAGGATTATTCCCGCTTCTTTAATAATATTTATTAAAAGTAGTAGATAATTTAACGCCTTTATTACCTTTAGTACTTTATCTACGTTTTATCTCTAAGGTAATAAACTTATATTATTTACCTCGGCGTTAAACGTAGCCTCTTTCTATATATTAATAGTAATGATTTTATCTTAATTATTAAACGAGAAAGATATCGACGCCGAGACTAGTTTATTAGGCGATAACGAATATTACTTTAAAGAGTTATTAAATTTTAAAAAAAGTATACGGATATTTTTAATAACTAATACTACTACCGTTTTAATTATTTTAATAATTTTATTTAATTTCTTATTATTACTATCGTTAATAAAGTAGCGAATATAGGCCGAGTCCTCTATAAAGTTTAATAAGAATAAATTAATTAAATTTAATACCGGTTAAATATTCTTTAATAATCCTTTAAAATTAGATAAATCGTTATAATTATTATCGAGTAGAATTATATCCTCCTCCGAATATTTCGTCTCTTTAATATCTTTATTAGAAGCCGAAAGGTTAATTAGATCTTCCGCTTTAATTATTACCGTCTCCGGTACTTTATTATAATTAGGGTCGCGGAAAAAGAATAATTTATTATTATTAAATATAATTTTAATTATCGAGAGCGCGAAAATAATATTAAAAACTTTACGTAATTTATTTTTAATTTATAAGAAATTATCCTTATTTAATAATATATAAAGGATCTAGCCTAGATCTGGCCTAAATTTAAAGAAAATTTAAAGAAAATTTAAATTAAATTTAGGTTAAATTTAAGACGCTAAAAGATTAATTTAATATTAATATATTATAAATATAAACGCTCTTCTTTACTACTTTTTAATATTTACTCTTATTTAAGCCCGTTATATAAAACCTAGAAATCCGTTAATTATAATATTAATTATATTATAAACCGTACTCTAGGCTATTTCTAGTACGGTTTAATAACTATATTATATAAAATTATAATAGTATAAGCGGTTAGTATATAGATTTAAATATTAAATATTAACCGTTCTTTTAAAGACGACTTTTTTAAATATATTTATATATAATAACCCAAAAACCTTTTTACTTATCGTCTTATCCTTTTAATAATCTTATTTAAATATCGCCCGATATTTACGATATATTAGGCTAGATCTAATTTAATTTATTATAAAATTTATTATACCTTACTATAACTAGTTATCTAAATTACGCGAATCGTTATACCCTTTTTACTTTATAATTATTATTAAATTTATTTATTTATTACTACTATCGCGCTACGACCCCGGCGCGTATTATTTAAATATAATAAAAAGTTATTTAAGGCTAACTAGATTATCCGGGATATTAGAAAAATACTTATATTAATTTATTATATAAATATTAGCGATATACTATTACGAGCTAAAAAACTTATTAATAAATATCGTTATCTAAGGGATATAATTAAATACTAGCGGAATTATAAAGACGCGCTTAAAATAGAAAGAACCTAATAAGGTAAATATTTAATATTTAATTTTAAGGAATAAATCGAGGTCTAAAGTTATCTAGGCTTCGGCGAATAAATATATATTAATATTATTATATATTAAGGGGACTTTAATTAGATAATTAAAATTAAAGATAACTTTAGTAGCGTACTACCTCTTAATTTATAAAGTTAAATAATAATAATAACCGGCTCGAACGATACTCTTCTTAAATAAAAAATTAATACCGTTTATAATCTTTCCTTTTTTCGGTCTTTTTAAATCTTTAAAATCGATTATATATTAAGCTAGTTTATATTACGGAATATTATATATAAAATCCGGTTTTTAATAATCTCCACGTATCTATCGGACGAAGAATTTAGTATAATTTATTTACGATTTATATTATTCTAAAGATATTAGATAGCTCGTTACTTTATAACGGATTAAATACTCGATTATATCTTCTATATAACGGAGGAGGACGCGTATTATATAAATATCTTAAAAGATAAGGATTTATAAAATAATATTTAATATTTTTAAGACCGGGGTATAAACTTAATAAAAGGTAAATTTATTATAAATAATAATTTTAATTAACTATATTCCTTATTCTTTAATATGAATTTAATTTAAGAGATAGATTTATTTTTATTAAGATTTTAAATTTATTCTTTCCCTCCTCCGTTCTTCCCTCTTCTAGGTATTTAATATATTATAAATAAAAGTTTATTATCGCGCCCGAAGGAGCTCGAAAAAAAGGAGCTATTATAAAAACTAATATTAAAAATATATTCGTATTTATTTATTATTTCCCGTTTTTTTTACTTCGAGATTAACCTCTTTTCTTTATAATTTTAAAATATCGCTTTTTTTTGATACCTTTTATTAAGATTTAATCCGTTTACCGATAATAAAAAAATTAAAGAGCTAGACGAAGTTCTTAGGCTCTAGTAATAATAAAGACGATTTATTACTAACTACTACTATAAAAATATCCTCTAAAGAAGTTTTTATTTAAAAAGCCTCGCGAATCCCCTAAGTCTTTAAAGGAGTCCTCCGAGTAATTAAATTAAAAAAATAAATTCGTATTTAAAGAATTCTCTAAACTAGTTATTAATAATAATAAAAATAATAACGGGGTTAAAAAAAAGAAGGTAAAATTAATTATAATATATAAATAACGGTTAACCGATATCTTTTTTAATAATATTATATTTATTAATTACCTTCCTAACTTTAAAAAACTTAATAATAATTATTTATATAAATATATTCACGATAATATATAAGAACGCGTTATTATATTCGCGAAAATCGCTTACCCTAATAATTCTCGCGGTTATAATATAATAATAATTCCTAGAATATTAAAATTAAATTATTACTAGTAGTAACTCTATATATTTATAATTATACTAAATAACGAAGAAGATTTAGGATATTATAATATTCTTCTAGACTATATAAATAAATATAGAAAATATAAAGTTTATAATTCTATCTACTAAACTCCCTAACTAATTCTAATTATATAAAGATTTATAAAGTCATAGGTATTACCGTATTTTATTACTATTTATACTAGAAATAAGTAGAGATCTAACGTAAATAAAAGAAATAATTAATAAAATCTTAATATTATTATAAAAATACTCCTACGGGCTCTAAATATCCTACGAATTAATAATTCTATAAATATTTATATTTACTAGGCTTAAAGGTTATTTATATTATATTAATTAACGAGTTTAAACTATTCTTTATCCCGCCGCCCGATCTCGGTATTTAGGTTAATAAATTAAAATCGGTAATTAATTTTAAAGACCTAGAGGTATAGCTCGTAGTTATTAATATAATAATAAAAATACGGTTATATTATGAATAAAAGGGCGCCGAAGAGTTTAGCGACGATATATAATAAAAAGGACCTTAAAATAATATAATTTAGAAGTAAAAAAATATTAACCCTATATAGTATAATTCCCCGAGCGTAGTAAATATATCGCTATATATAGTTATTATATAGTAGATATAATTAGCCTTTAATAAGGTCTTTAATAAAGAATATAAATATCCCTATATAAAATAAACGAAAAAAGAGACTATAAAGGAAGTAATCTATTATTTCTAATATAACTTCGTAATCGTAGGCGAATATAATAGGGTAAGAAATTTAAATAAAAATCTATATTATCCTCTTTAGAAGATAAGGAAGACTCGCTCTAAATATAATTTCTATTTTATAATTATATTTAGAACGATTATTAATTAAAATTAAAAGAATATTATAACCCCTCGGATTATTATAGAAAATATTTATTAAAATAATTATTAATTCGGTTATTAACGCTTCGGACTTATTAATTTAGAAAAGTCTACGAGTACTACTACCTAATATATAAAAAAACTAAGATATAGGAGAGATTTATTAAAGTAATAAATATCCTTATTAATATACTCATTTATACCTTAATACTATAATATAAAAAAAGTAATTAAATTAAATATATTTTATAACGTTTAAAAAACTTTATTAAAAAGACCTTATAGTTATTTACCTATTAGAACTCTAGCCGCGATTTAAGTTTATTATTATTAATTAAAAAATTATTATACTAGAAAGACTCTAATAATAGTAAAACTATTAAAGGAATATTAGGACTATAATACCTCTTTCCTATATTAACGTTCTTAGTATTTAATTTTAGTTTATTTTAATATAGTATTTATTATACTACGGGTTCTCCGATTATATAGATTTTTACCTACCCTCGTTATCTCCTTTAAAACTCTTAATAAAAAATAAATTAATAATACGGCCGCGGCCTCTATTATAAATAAAAATAATAATCGGATATAAGAAAATTATATTCTAAATAAGGACTATATAATATTTAAAAAGATATTCTTTAAATTTAAAACTATCGCCTCTCTTTTTAAGAAATATAAAAGAGTAAATATATTAATTATATCCTTATTTATTAAAATAGTTTTAAGAGTAGAATAGGTAAATTCTTCCCTTACTTAAAATCTCTAGTATAAAAAAGTCTAAACTCGCTTTTTTTAATATATTAAATATAGTATTCTCTTTTCTAAATAGAGTATTTAATATTAACTTTTCTTTATTATAATATATCCGAGAGGAGTTTAAACTTAAAATACGAATATTCTTCGGGACTAATAAAGCGAGGGTCGTAGTTATATATATATTAATATAAAAGACTAATTATAATCGTAAACTAGTAGAGAATAATATACCTAATTTTTTAATTAAATTTACGCGGCAGATAGGCGTAGGCTTAAATCTTATATATATAATTATAATTATTCTATAAACCCCTTTACTCTATCGGGTTATATAAATAAATACCGAAGAAAATATATTAACTAACCTAGTTAAAGGAAATATTTTAGTATATATTATATATTAATACCGGAATTAAAGAGTATATAAAGGGGAAGCGGAAATCGAAAGCGGATTTTAAAGTAAATATATTTAAGATTAAAAATATAACGAACGTAAAGGATATAAAAGGCGCTAATAAAAGTAATAATCCTAAATATAATAATAATATTTAGAATATTAATAATACTACGGCTAGTAATAATACTAGGGAAGGTATAAAGGCGATTTAAAATAATAATATATATATTAAATAAAAGCGCGGTTAGAGTAGTTACGGATATAGTATTTAATTATTTTAATAAAGCGTTTATATATTTCTAAGCCGTTAGATATTTAGGTTTAAATAGGAGCTAGGAAACCTATTACCCCTCTATATATTTTTCTATATAATAATATTTATTATAATATATTATTATCGTTTACGATTCTAATCCTCTACTTTATTATATTTAGGAACGATAATAAAAAACCGAGTATTATATCTAGTTTATATCTAGGCCTAGATCTAGCCTAGATATTTTTTAAATTTAACCTAGATTTTACCTAATCTCTAAACTCGCTATTAAAGGCCTACGCTTTTAATACTTTAATTATATCTACCGTTATTTAACGCGGTATTTAATTATATATTCCTTAACCTTCTTTTAGATTTACGATCGATACGGGGCCCTAAGAATTAAAGACTATTAATAAAAACCTTTAAAATAATAACGGAAAAAGAATATTAATTTACGAATATATTACCGAGTATACTTATAATATTTATAGAGAAATTAGAGATACCGTTTAAATCTAGGCCTAAATCTAGCCTAAATCTAGCCTAGATCTAGCCTAGATCTAAAGAAATATACTTTTAATACTTCGACTATCCCTACTACTATTTATATAGTAATATATTATTATTTATCTAATTTAAATATAGTTGAGATAAGTTAGATTTAATTATATTCTACTACGCTATATTTCGTTTATTAATAGCCTACGAAATACGTAAAATACGTATTTTATACTAATTAAGTAGCGATTTTATAGAACTATTTTTCCGGACTTACCGATATAAAAGGAGAGGTAATTATTATATTATATTAAAACCAGTTTTATAGTAGCTACTAAATATAATATATAGATCCTATATAAAGAGTATACGGCGTGGTTACGCTATTTGTATTATAATATTATATTATAGTTTCTAGTACTCCGGAGTCTTTTTTAGAAATAAAAGACTCGAAGCCCTCGCTCTAACTCTTTAGAGATTAATTCTATTATCTAAATATAAAGACTATTCTCCCACTAAGGTTTTCTATTTACTTTCATATTACTATAAATACCCTAGGTACTATAACTTAATATTACTCTTTTAAATTAACTCCGAAAAAATCAAATCGGAAGTCGAGACTATAACTTTTATTTATAGAAATTATTTTTCTCTTATTTTCGACTTTTGGATAACCTCGAACTAAACCGAATATATAGTTATTACTATTTATTATATAAATAAAGACTAGGAGTTTATTTCTCGACTTTTAGAAATAACTCCTATAGACGATCGAAAAGAAATTACCTATTTATTAGAGATTCTTAACGAAAGTCTAGCTATTTAGAGTATAGAGGATAAAATTCTCTCGTTAATTTTTTATTCTTTAATTAGTTTTTTAATTAACTAATTTATTAATTTATTAATAATAGATAAAGCTTCTAAAAATCTAGCCTATTAAGAACTTTTAAAAAGTCCTATAAAGAGAAATATAATACCTCTATATTCTCTTCAGGTTATATAGTTTATATATTTAATAACGTCGTAAGAGACGTATTAAACTGGCTACTACCTACGAAAAAAGATAAGGAATTAGTAGTTAATACTATTAATTCAGAATAATTAGAAGAGGAGAAAGAAGAAGAAAGTCGGGAGTTTATTTCAGATTAGTTATTTTTATTTTTTTATTAATGTTTCTATAAGTTTTTTAATTAAGATTTTAATTAACTTTTATATTTTCTTATTTACTTATTTACTATTTTATTAATTTCCTTATTAGTTTTTCTATTAATTTTTCTACTAATTTATGAAATAATTACACTATTAACTTTTAATTAATTTTTTTATCTACTTTTTAAACTAATTATCCTATAGCCAAATATCTTATTCGAAAAATTCGAAAACTTACCTTAATCTTTAAAAATCAGTACGAATATTCTAGAACCTTAGAAAATTAAACCGAGGTTTTAAATATAAAAGAATCTACGAAGCTGAAAATTAGTAGGTTTTTCTAATTTTCTTAATTTTTTTGAATTAATATTTACTAAAAATTTTATTAGATACCGACGTTTATTAAAATAGTATTTTTTAGTTATTAAAAACCTTTTTTAGGCTTTGGCCGGCTATAGAAAATATTATTTAAATTTCTAAAAAATTTCCTAGTCGAGAGGATTATCTTCTAAAAAGTAAAGAACTTATTTATATTCGAGAGACTCTCGATATATTTAAAATCTTTACTAAACTCTTAGCTATACTTTAGGGCGAAAAGTATCCTACTTTTAACCTAATTTATCTTTATATTTACTAGATAAAACGAAAGCTAAAAGCGAAGAGAGATAATTTTAATCTAGTAAATTAATTATTCTTATTAATTATTAATAAATATATTAATAAAAATTAGCCTTAGATTCATCGAAATTCGTACGCTAACGGGCTTAAAAAACTTGAAAAATAACTTCTAGAATTTAATATTCGTAGCTGGAAAGCTACTTATATTAATATCTTTTTCGCTACTATTCTCGACCCAAGATTTAAAGCTTAGGCTTTTAGAAATTTCGGTATATTAAATTAGGATACTCAAGCTATACTAGCTAAGTTTCGAAATCCTTTTAAAAAGTAAGTTTATTATTAATATTTTTTATTCTATTAATTAAAAAGCTAATTTTATTATTAGAACCCGAGACGAAATAACTAGTTAAGAGGCTACTACTAGTCTAGATTCAGAAAATCTAGATATAAATAATAAAGATAAATCTAATAACGAATTTAGAATTCTATTTATTAGATTATCTAGCTCTAGTAGTAGAAGATCGGAATTAAAAAGATATCTTTCCGAAGATTCTTTATTAGGAAAGGTAATAATTCCCTATAATTTACTATTTTTTTAATTATATTATACTAATTATATATATATAGATTAATCCTCTCGAATATTAAAAGACTAGAGTTTTAGATTATCTTATTCTAGTTATTCTAGCTCGAAGATATCTAATTATACTAACTACTTTAGGTCCTTCCGAATCGATTTTCTCTATAGCGGGGGATATTATTACGAAAAAACGTAATAAGTTATTTAATAAAGTTTTTAGAAGGATTATTTTCTTAAAAAACTAGGGTATTATACCCGATAATAACGAAGATATTAAAGAAGAGTAGGTTTTTAGTTAATATAAAGCGTTATAAACGTTATAGGCGTTTATATTTTTTATATAAAGATATTTAATATATCTTATATATTTATATATAGATAACTAGTTAGTTAAATTATAAATATAGTTTTTACCTATATATATTTTCTATTAAAAGTAAGAAATAGTAAAAAATATAAGAAAAAGACTATAACCCAATCTTTCTAAAATATATATATAAATATATAACTATTTATAGCTATTTAATAGAGTATATATATTATATAAATTTATATCTAGATAGATTTTTTTCTAAATTTAAAAAATAGTAATTAATATAAAATAAAACCTTTAATTATATCTTTCCAAGTTATATATAAATATATAACTATTTATAGTTATTAAATATATTATATATATTATATAAGTTTATATCTATATAGAATATTTTTTAAAGTTAAGAAATACTAATTAATATAAAAGAAAATCTTTAATTATATATTTTTAAATTATATATAAATATAACTATTAATAGATATATATAAATATTTAATATAATATATATTAGATAAATCTATTTTTAAGTCTCGAAAGTCTAAAATATTATTAGAAAACCTTAAATACTATTAGAAAACTAAATATATTAAATATTTATTTTATCTAGTAAAATATTTAAATATTATTCGAGTATTATTCGAGTATTTAATTAAATACTTAATATTTAAGTAATAAGGGCGATATTTAATACTTAATTAAATACTCGAATAATACTCGAATAATATTTAAATTTGAGTATTTTTTTTCCTATAGAGCCCTAGAGTAGGTATGTATTTAATATTATTTACGCGCGTTATACGCCCGAAGCTAGCTGCGTGTTGGCTCCGAGCCACTATCGAGTTACTATCGGGTTACTGTCGGGCGCTTTAGGTTACCGTCGAGCGCTAGGGGCGCTCTAGGTATTTTTCGGGCGCCCGAGGTAGTACGTTTAGGCCCCGAGCCGCTAGAGCCGGTTTTCGATTTACCGGCGTAATCGAGCTTCTTCTACGAAAATTTCTATTCGAAAATTTCGAACTTTCTTAAACTACGGTCCGGGTAACAAGGTCATGTTCTATAAAATAGTAATAGTTAATTAATTATCTTCTCTTAGAGCGAATTATTAATATAAGTAGGCTTCGGTACTAAGAAACTAATTATAAATAAATAAGTCGATATAACTATATCAATTATTATTTTATAAATAAAATTATCGCCCCGATAATATGAATTTATAATAGAGTTTAAAGTATAGTAAAGATATTTCTATTAAATATAATTAACTTAATATAGTAATAACGGGGTATTTTTAATAAATTGAAAAATTATCTCTTTAAAGCCGAAAGACTAGTAAATTATCCTAGCGAATTAATTATAAATTTATTTAAACTCGTTTATTAGTCCCGAAGTATATTATAATTATTTAATAGATATTTATTTAATATCTTTAGGCCTATATCCCTTCTAACGAATAAAGTATTATATTATTATATTTTTAACTTTCTTAAATCGACGTTATTATTTCCGTAGTAATATATTTATTTCTTATTCGTCCTCGTTATTAACGATAATCGGTAGCGGTATTATAGTATATCTACTATAGGGATCCGCGTTAAGTACTATTACTAGTTCGAGGTAAACTATTAAAATTATATTATAAATAATTATAATAGAGGGTAGTTTTAGGTAGTACGTAAACCTCTTAATTTATTTAATAACTTCGAATAGGCCTATAAATTATTATTTTATTTTCTTTAAAAATATACTAGTTATTTAATATCCGCGGTATAAATATAAATATACTAAATTACTTATTTTAAAAAAATATTAATTTATAATAAACGTCGTATTACTCTTTTATACGAATTAAAATAAAGATAATAATATTTTAAACATCGATATATTTAGGGCGGTAAACTGTAGTAGGGAAAATATTTTCTCGGTATTTAATATCCTAGGAAACTTTCGTAAAAGTAATTAAAATATTAATTACTTTAAGATTATTAAAGTTAAATTTATTAATTTATAATAAATCTAGTAGTTCTTTAATCTTAAAGTTATATAAGATCTTTATTAGTACTAGGCGAGTACTACTATATTTAATAAAATTATTTAGCGCCGCCGATAACTACGGTAGTACTATTAATTATTTATTATAATTAACTATTAGAAGGAAGTAATATAATACGATCTCGATAATTTTATTTAACTTTTTAGACTACCCGTTAATCTAAAGGTAATAAATAGTTAAATATAATATATTAATTTTAAGTTTATTTATAATCTACTTCTATAGTTAATTAATAAACCGATAGTCTCGATTAGAGATAATAGTAGTTAGTAGACTTTAATTTAATAAAAATAGTCGAGTTAGTAACTAGTAAATCTATTAAGGCCCGCTCTAATTTATTTAGCCCGTAATTAATATTACTATTTTATTAAATTTATATATAATAAATATAACGTAATCCTCTTTTATAGAAATCTTTAATAAAACTAGAATAAAGTTAATAATTATTATATAAAAAGGCCTAGTAGGTAAGTAGATTAATTATAAAAATCTATAAAATTAATATTTTAATATTTAATATAACTAATAATAAGAGTAGTATTTAAGGTATTTATATAATTTCGTTAATATATTAAATATATAAATATTATTTATAAGTTTCTTATAGGTCCTAGCGTAGCTAGGGTACTTTATATTATTATAAACTTTCTAAAATACTTTATATTCTAGAGTAGTCGGTAAATATAGGCGAAGTTTATATTTATATTCGATATTATTAAAATAGAGTAGATTATTAATAAGTTTATATAGTAGTCTAGTCGTATTCTTACCGAGTATAGCGTTTTTTACTATTATAGTTATAATCCTAACCTAGCGTATTTTTATTTTATAGTTATTATAGACGCGGCTTTTAAAGTTAATAACGATAATAATAATTAAAAAAGTTAAAAATATATTCAAAATTAACTAGTTTATTTCGGGGTAGTATAATCGATTAATAAAATATAATAAAGTATCTAAAATAATATTCGCTTTATTAGGTTTATATTTTAATTTAATTCGAAATCTTTATAAATATTCGGATATATAAATTAACCTAAAAGTTAACTTTTTAATAAAGATAGTATTTAAAAAAAATCTATTATACTATATTTATAATAGAAATATAGTCGGTATAAACGATTATAATATTATTAGTTATTTCGATAAAATAACGAATCTTCTTTATAATTTAAATAATACTAGTTATTTCTAGTTCGGTTAATTAATATTTTATTTTAATAGAAGTTAGTTACTTTAATAAAAAAAGAATAAGTTATAATAATTTCTACTTCGATACTTTAGTAGTATCGTTATCTTTTATATAAATATATATATACCGAATCTCTACTCTTTACTAGTATCTAGATTAATAAATAATAGTCTTTTTAGATTAATATAATATAGTATAATAAGATTAGCGAAGAGTTTTTATAAATATTTATAAATATTAAACTCCGCTAATATAGGTATATCGATAAGAGATTTCTTTATTATAAATTTATAAATATTACCCCGTATATTTTCTCTTTATAAGTTTTAATAATATTAATTTAATAATATTTTATAGTTCTATAAAGACTTAATTAATATTATATAATATAGAATATACTATTTTAAATAACCCATTATTCTAAGGTATTACTCTAGCGTTTAGAGTATTCGGGAAAATTAAAGATTCTATATAATTATTAATTTATTTTTAGATATAATAAGATTTAAAATATTAAAATATTAATCTAGAAATTAGGCGGATAAATAATTAAAGAAAGATTTTTTAATAAAAATAGAAATATTTATATCTAATAACGCTTAAAATATTAGTATTAAATACTCGATATATTCTACTAAAGATTTAGAGAAGATAATAATATTATTTATATATACTCGATAGAATTTTTAATATAGACGAAATATATAGTCGATTATTCGTTAAATATAAATAGGCGAGTTCTAGTAACTTATAATAAGAATATTAAATATCTTTTAACCTCTATAAATAATTATTATTAAATAATATTAATACTTTATTTAATCTATTATTAATAGAAGAATATAACGGCGTCGATTATTAAAATATATATAATATTTATTAAAAATACTAGGATTTCCGTTTATAAAAGAACTAGATAAATATTAAATATAATAATTTTATTTAATACTTTAATATTCATAACTACGCGTTTTTTAAACTCGGACGATATATTTTTCTAAACTATTAAATATAAAAAGGAGAAAGATATTATTATAATAATTTACTCTGTTTTTTTTATTAATATAACTCGTTAAAGATTTCGTTAATTACCTCTTTATTTTATTTATTTAATAGATATATATAAATTTAGCCGGCTTTATAAAGCTTTTTTTAATTATTAATAAAAAAAATCTCTATTTATTTAGATTCCGGGATATTTATTATATTTCTAATATCTTTCTATAAATCTAGAAACGAATCGACGATATTAATAATTATAAAAACGGAAGTATTATTCTCGTAAATTATAATATTTATAAAGTATAATATCTTTAATTAAAATAAAATATTCGGCGCTATAAAAATCTTTTATAAAATATATTTTCAAAATATATTTTAAAAGAGGTTTACCGAAAATAAATTTAATAAAATAAATATTAAATTAAAAATTATAAAACCCGGAATATTCGATATTATCGAATTAAATATACGGGGAGTTATTATTATATTAAATATTATTATTATAACTAGACCGGCTTTAAAATAGAATTTAATTAAAAATTTAATATTAAAATCTTCGATAACCTTATAATTAAATTAATATATAAGATATTAATATAGAAGTATTTATTTATTTTATATTTAATTATTTTTCCTAGCTTAATATATCGGTTAATAATTATAAAAAAATTAATATTATTCCGAATTATAATTTTATCTATATTATAGTTAACGATATACGCGCTTATTATTAATATATTAAATTAAGAAAGTTTAAATAGTAATACGGGGTTAATATAATAATATATAATATAAAAAATATTAATTATTTTATAAAGAATTTAGGCCTAATATATTAGAATCTTGATATTATTTTAATCTCGATAAGACTAGCGGTAAAACTTAACCCGTCGTTTTAATAAATATTTATAATAATATTTATATTAAAGTCTATTTTATAATAAATCGTTTTTTAAAAAAAAAAGTTAACGCCCTCGTTAATATATTTATATAGGGTATCGTAAATAGTAATATAAATAATATTTATATATAAAAGTAAAAAAATAAGAAATATATATTTTAAATTATTAATTAATTATAAATAAATTTATAAAGTCTTAAAATTTAATATAAAATCGTAAAGTTTAATATTAAAATCGCGATAACGAGGTAAGGCGATAAAAGGGTATAAAAATAATAAAAATAATTAATAATAAAAACTATAGTATTAATAAAATAAAGGCGTATATATATAATATTATAAAAATATTAATTTTAAAGAATTAGGGTCTTTAGAAAAATAAAATTTTAATATAAATTTAATTAATTAAAGAAAGTCGTTTAATAATATCTTTAAAATTAAAACTATTTTAGCGCGGAGCTAGTCCCGATTCGACTAAATAATTATATAATTAATATATTATCCGAAGCTCTTTCTCTTATAAATATATTATTTAATTAAAGAATAATAATAACGAGGGGTATATATTTAAATTTATATAAAAAAGTATATAAATAATATATTACTAGTTATTAAGTATTTAAGAAATAAACGAGGAATTTACGAATATAATATTAATATATAATAAATTATAATATTTAATTTAAAGTCGTATAATATAATATTAAAAAAAAAATTAAAGTTAATAATAAAGTTACTTTAAAATAAATAAATTAAAAATATCGATATTATAGTTATTTAAAAATCTAGTTAGAACCCTACTACCTAGGCGTTATATAATAATAATATTAATTATTTTTACCTAATATAAAAGGGAGGCCTAAGGACCCGTATATACTTTTATATAAATAAAAAGATCGATATAAATAATTAAAAATTAATTTATTATAAAAGCGATTTATACTTTATAAGGATTATATTAAAAGAGTAAAGAAATAAAAAAAAATCTCGGTTAAATAAAATTAAAGAGAAAGAGGTTATTAATTAAAAAATACTTTATTATAAAAAGGTATAAATTTATAATATATATAATTTATTATTAATATAGTATATCTCGATTAATAATCCGTTAATATTATTATTACTAAAGGAAGTATTAATAGAGGAAAGCGAATTTTTTTTTAAAGAATTTTAATCTCTACTATCTTAACTAGAATAATATTAAACGATATATATATTATATTATAATTAATTAATTTTTAGGGATAATAAAGTCGAGGGGACTAAAATTAAAATTATTAAAATTATCTATTATATAAAAAGCCCGAGGATATAAAAATATAATTAATTTATTATTCTTTATAAAAAGAGTATATTAAATTATAAATAATTCTATAATCCGTAAAGACTTATATTATAACTCCGATTATAGATTAATAATAATAAAATACGAGTAAATATAGAAAAAATTAAAATTATTAATTTATTATACTTAAAAAAAGATTAAAGATAATATTATTTAAGAGGAAATATAATAAAGTATAAAGTCTCTTTATTAAATATTAAAGAAACTAAAATTTAAAAATAAAAAAGATATCGACTAATATTTAAATAAAATAATAAAAGATTTTTAAGAAATTATCGAATTTATAATCTTATAGGCCCGTTTATATTAAGGAGCTAAATTTTATTAAAACTCTTATTTTATTAATACTATATTAAAGATAAAGAAAAATATAAAGAAATATAAATAAAATTAAAATACCTAAACGGGGGAGGCCCTAAATATAATAAATAATAAAAGAATATATATAATTCGAAGAATAAATTTTTTTTTAATAAAAATATATATATAGAGCCTCGCTAAAATCGACGGGAGTATAAAAGCTCGTAAAATAATTTTTTTTTTTTTTTTTTTTTAAAAAACTTCTTTAATTCTTAATTATTAAAGATAATAAAAAAGAAAAGATTAAAGATTTCGAGGGTAAAATAAAAGTTTTATAAAAAATACTTTTCCCCCCTCTATCGACGGTAAACCTAAATAATATCGATGAGATAAAGTACCCGGAGCCTATTAAAATAAACTAGGAAATAATAAAAATAAAAATATATAAAATAATATAATATTTAGTTATTAATAAAGTATTAGGGATAATTAAAATCCCGAATTAATTCCTAAAAACTATAATAAAAACGGAAATAATAAATATTATTATTTATTTATTCTAGGTCTACCTTAAATAAAGATATTACCTAAAGTATTTTAAAAAAACTAATATAATAATTCTTAAAAAACCGAAAAAAGATAATTATTTAAAATTAAAATTATATAAATTTATTCTACTCTTTAATATATTTAGTAAAGCGCTTAAAATAATTATCTCTAAAAAATTAAATAATATAGCGGAGGAGTATAAACTACTATTATTATAATAAATAAAAATTAAATAAAAATATTTAATAAAAGCCGCGTTAGAGACCTTTATAAATATAATATATATTATATAGAACTATAATAAAAACGGGAGAGGAATGATAGTAAACTTATTATTATTAATTATAGCGGGAGCGTTTAATAACGTTTTATATAAAAGATTATTATATAATCTACGGATAAAAGACGTACCTAACCTAATTATTAATTAAATAATAAATTTTTTATCGGATAAAATTATATTTATAATATTTAAAGGAAGAACGAGTATAATAAAGAAAATAATAACGGGTATCCTATAAAGATTATTTATTTTACCGGTATTTTTTCTATTCTTTAACGCGTTATTAATCGAGGAGTATATTAAAATAAACTTATTAATAAAAATTAAAAAATTTATAAATAACGTTTATTTACTCGCTTATAACGAGAGTATAAAGAAAAACTATATAAATTTAAAACGGGCTTATAATATTTATTTAAAATAAATAATTATTTATAAAATATTATTTACTCTTTAAAAATACGAGCTAGTTTATATATCTCGAATACCGAAGAAATTTAATATAGAAATAATAATAAATTTTAAAAACGTAGTTATCGAATTTAAAGCGAGTATTAAGGTTTTAAGACTATATATCGATTTAAAATTAAAGTAAAAATTATACCTAATCTAGATTAAAATTAAAACGACTAATTAAAGCCGCGTTATAAAGTATTTAATTAATTTAATATAGAGCGCTACCTTCGCGAAATATAAAATAATATATAATAAAATAATTAAACTAATATTAACGTTTACGGCTCCGATATAATATTAATTAAAAAGAACGAGGGAGGCTATAAAGAAATATACGAAAAAATTAATAGTTATCTAGAATAATCATTTTAAGATAGTTTTAAAAGTATTTAAAATTACCCCGGTTTTAATACTCGAGGTTAAATTAATAATTATATTAATTAACTTTTAATTAAACTACCTAGTAATATAATATTAAATTAATCGAGGGACCTATTTAATTATAATTATAAAGATCTAGAATAAACTCTAGCGTAAAAGAGGTAAATAATAATAAATATTTTTAATACTAATAACGGAAAAAGAAATCTAAATACTTCGCGCTTTAGGATTTAAAGAATAATATAAAATAATTATAATTATAAAGAGGAGAAAAAACTAAATAAACCTAATCGAATATATCGAAGAATACTAGGATATTAAGATTATTAATTAAAAAATAAAAAACTAGGCCCGTTAATAATAACTAAATAAATAAAAGAGTTATAAAATAACGATTTTTATATAAATTATTAACCTAGCTTAAAAGAGAGACCTATTCGAGGACTAGTTTAATTATTATAATTAATTAAAGAAGATTAATAACTTTATAATAATATAATTAAAATATAGTAAAATCGGATTAAATAAATTTTTATACCGAATAAAGATATTTATAATTCATAGTACTAATTACTAGTATAAATAAAGGAAATAAAATATAAAATATATATTATTATTTTACCCGGAACTAGCTAGGGATAAAACAGAGTTAATAAAATAAATAAATATATACGATTTTAAGAAGATATTAATATAGGCCTAAAATATATATATAACTTCGCGGTAAATAATAAAAACGAGATAACTCGGCTAATTCTCTTTTATTAAAAAATAATTAGTATAATTTAAATTATTATTAGGACCTAGTAATATACCTAGACTTATTAAAAAAAAGAAGAAAAAAAAGAAGTCGCCGGCCGGAGGGCCGTAGGTATTAATTATTTAATAAATTTATAATAAAGCGGCTTATAAACTTATAAAATAAATAAATAGAATTTAAAATTAAAATAAAAAAGAAATAAAGGGAAGGATAAATAATATTTTAAAATAATTATAATTATTAATTACTAACTAGTAAAAAGAGGAGATAAGTTACTAATAAATTAAAGTTTTTAATTAACGAGGTTTCTTTAATAGTTAATAAGCGCCGCTAGTAACCCTATTAAAAAAGTATTTATAGAACTCCTTTATTAATAAAATAGTTTTACTAAAGTAGGTATATAAATAAATAAATAAATAAATAAATATATTATTAGAATATTCGGGTTATATAACTCTATATACGACTAGGCGAATAATTTAAAATTATTAAAAAATTATTTTATTAATTCTCGGTATAATATTTTCTTAATATTATTATAGTACCCGTACTCTAAATAGAGCTCGATAAATAGATTTAATATAACGATTATTTCCTAATAAAGATAAATAAAGAGCGATAATATAAAAGAGAAATATAATTATACTTTTAAAATTATCGACCCTAGAAAAAGAATTTAGTTTAATATTTAACCTATTATTTATATTCCTTAATAAATTCGTCCGCGAAAATATTTTTAGTATTTATTTAATAATTTTATATAGATCCCTAGTTTTTTAGGATAAAAGATATTCCGTAATATAACTCTTCCCTTTTTTAATAATACGGTTATTAAAGATATATTTTAATTTTTATTCTAACTCTAAATCGTCTCGCTCGTTTTCTACTACTCTAAGATTAATAAATTATAGATATTTAAAAAAGTCTTAATTTAATATTAGATACTACTTTAATTATATTATTAAAAATATATTATAAATCTTCTCATTTACCGGGATATTAAGGCGGTATATAAATTTATTAATATAGAGAACTTTAAATAACCTAGTCGTTTACTAATTATATTTATAATTAGTAAATTTATTTACTAGAATATTATAATCTTTATATAAATATAATAAGGCCTAGTCCTCTTTATAGAAGTATTAAAGGTAATAAATATAATTATAATACTCTTTATCGTATATTTAAATATAGGTAATTATATCCGAAGTTTAAATATATATTAACTCTTTTAGTAAAATATTATTCTCTTAACTTCCTAGGTTTAACGTATTATTAATAATAAAACCGAAAACTACTTTATTTAAAATATATTTAATAAGTTAGGAAAATATATTATTATATTATATAGTTATAAAAGATAGTACCTCTTTTTAAGCTTTAGAGTTTTATAAAGTAATAATCTAGAATCGTAATCTAATTTTAATAATCTAATTTATATACTCGCTTAATCTATCCGGTTATAAATAATAGATAATAGAGAATATTAAATTTATTTTAAACTTATTAAATAAAGTCTTCTATAAGGTATTTATAAATTTACGATCGCGGTTAGAAAAAATAACTTTCGGAATACCTTAATTTATTAAATATAAATAACGTAAAAGTATATTTATTTATTACTCTACTTTTTATATTAATTTTCCCAGAATCGCGGTTACATTTCGGGAAAATTTATATATAATAATTATAATATTATCGAATCCTTTTTATAAAAGGGGTAAGGTTAGGATAAAATCGATAAAAATTATATAGAAAAAAGAGGGCGCTATAAGAATAAACTATAGTACTCTATAAGACTTATACCTAGAAGTACCGAATAATTAATATTATAAATAGTATCGTAAATACTCCCCTAGCTTTTTATTTAATTTATATATATACTAGTACCTAGTTATTATTTTATAGTATTTATATCTTCTTATATATAAATTAGAATATACGACGTTAAATAAAGTTTTAATATATAAAGAAAGTATATATAAATACTCTAGTATATATACGCGATTAATAACTAAATTATTAGTATATTATATTAAACCGTTATCCCCCTTCGAAAAAAGAAGATCTACGGCGTCCTCGTCGGTTTCTACGTTATAATTAAATATATAATTTATGTTAATTTAAAAGTCGTTATTCTAATACCCTTAAAGTAATTCTTATTTAAATTATATATTTATTTCTATTAATATATAGACTTTATATATATATATTTAGAGTATATTTAGCTCGCTTTCTAAAAAGTCCCTAACTACGTTCTTCTACTATAGTCGGGATAGGGTATCTAGTATTATAGATTTAATACTAAATTTATAACGAATCTCTATATTTTAAAAATATTAAATATAATCTAAAGCCTATATAATACGTAAATTAATCTTTATTATAGATAAAGTAGTTATATTTATTTATTTAATTATATTAAGCGTAGCTCTATAATTAATATAGACGACTATTTTAAGAGTTAACTCGACTATATATTTAATTTTAATAAATACTTATATTATTCCTACTAGTTTTATTTTAATAAGTTAATAGTATATTTCTATATCCTTAAAAAGTCGGTTAAAGAAAAAGATAAACTAAATTTATTTCCGGTCGGGATAAAGGTCTTTTAGTTCTTTTATAATATAATAAATTATAACCCCGTAACCGAATTCTTTATTAATATTAAAGTCGATAAATAATTTCTTTTTAATATCGAAATAATATAGAAAAGAAGATTTAGAAAGAGTATTTTAAATAGTTTTAAATAAACGAATCTCCTATAGAGAAGGAAATTTAAAACTAGTTTTTTTAATATATTCCTATTATTAAGCGCCTATAGAGAGTATTTTATTTAATAACGCGGTTTTCTTATTTTATAAAGACCTAGCTAGAGTAGTATAATCTTTAATATAATCTTTCAATTAACTAGTTATTCCTAGGTATATTTTAAATACTACTAGCGTTTCAGGAAAAATTAATTATTTAATAATTATAAGTTTTTCTTTAAAAGTTAATAACTCGAACGAGTTAACTTTCTAACTAAATAATATAATTAATAAATAACTAATAAACGCCTTTTTAGAGTTAACTAAAATATTAAATTTAACGAATAAAGAAAATACTATATATAGGTACTAAATATAATCCTCGAGGGTCTAAGAGAATATTATAATATTATTAATATATACTTGGGCGAATATTTTATAGATATATAGAATCCGGTCTATTTATTATTATATATACGTAGGCGAATTCTTAAATCTTATTATTATAATATTAAAAGTCTCTTGGCCGCGGTATAATATAATAGTAAATTTATATCTATTTTTAAAGTATACTCGCTATTAATAAAAGAAATTAACCGCGTCGATAATAGTAATCTAACGATAACTCTTAACGGCGTTAATTATATTATTCTATAGAGGTAAATAATAGATATCTACTATAATTATAGTATTTAAATCTCGAATATTAATAACGGTATAGTCTTTTTTAATACTGTCTAATCTTATAGTCTAAATAACGAAGACTAGGAAATTAAATAAAGTAGTTTATATTATTTATTTAAACCGTCCCTAAATATATAGTTTATTAAAGATTTCGTTAATAATCTTCCGGCTTTTATTACTTATAGGATAAATACGTACTATTTTAAATACTTTATCTTCCTAGTCGGCGCGAAGTAATATACGTATTTATTCGTTTTCTAGAATATTAATAAAGCCTCCTTCTACCTAAAGTATAGAGAATTAATTAATAATCTTTATTAACTCCGGTTATTTACTATAAATAATAATATTATTTGAAAAAATATTATACTTTACCGAAATAATTATCTCTATTAATAGAAGAGAAGATTAGGAATTAATTAGATTCTTTATATCTTTACCCTCTAAAGGCTATTTAAGAAGTAATAAGTTAATATTAATAATAACTATATTATTAAAAGTGTTTTTAATAAAAGTTTCTTTATACTCCTAAAGAGGCCTTCGTATAGTAATAAACTCGCGAATATCGTTATTATTTATAGTAATACTATAGTAGTTATTAAATTAAACCTCGATTATCTAGCCTAGCTTTATATTCCTAGAGATTTTAACGTATTTATCCGTCTTATTCTTTATAAATACTAATTTTATTCTATTATTAACGATTCCGGTAAAGAGATATAGATTAGTATCTACTAGTTTAAAGAAATAATCTCGTATTAATAAATTAAATTTATAGACTTCGATAATTACCGTAATTTATAGAGGGATAATTTTTATTTTCGTAATATATACTAGTCGGTTTATATTTATACCTTTTAAATAAACGTTAATAGAGTACTCTATATCGTAGCTACCGATATAAATTATTTATTAAAACACTAGTATATTAATCCCTTTAGGGGTCATAATATCTATATTAATAAATATATTTACTTTAAGATTATCTATAATATAGATATCCTTAGAGGCGGTTTCGGTTATTATTTTATTACTACTCTTATCTTTCTCGGGGAAATATAAAGAGGTAATAATATATTTAGAAATAATATAACGATTAATACTAATACTAGTAACTTAGAGTAGGGTTATTATAATACGGATTCTAACTTTTAAAAGAAAGTATACTATAAATTTATAGTCGGCGATAATTACTTTATAACTAGTATTTTTATAACTCTTTTCTATTTTAATTCTAGAGTTTAAGCCGACCCGAATACTAGTATATTAGTATTTCCTAAATATTTATCCTATTCTCGTATTTTTAGAAGAGTCGTAGTTTAATTTAATAATAAACTTTTATTTTAGGAATTCGTTATTCGTTTTAATTTAATAATAGGTTTCTATACTCTCGTTTATTATTAAAGACTATTTACTCTTCTAAATAATATTTATAATTAAATATTTAAAGTAGGAGGCTTTAGTAGAGTTCCTATTTAAATTTTAACTTTTAAAATATATATATAATACGTTTTTAAAAGAGAATAAGTCTTTATAAATACGGTACTCGATTTATTTAAGCGAATCGATAATAGTTATTTAATAACTAGTTATTTCGTTTTATTTATTATAATAATCCTTTTATTACTAATCCTAGCTCTATTTATTAACGTAATTAATATTAAGTATAAATTATTCTTTTATTTATAACTCTATAGTATTATTTTCTTAAGAATAATTCTTTTATACCTCGGTTTTATAGTAAATAATTATATATTTAGAGGGTATTTACTATTACTTAAAATAATTAAAATTATAATTACCGGTTATAGGCCCGCGGTTTTCTTAGCGCGGTTAATAATTAAGACGATTTCTATTTCTAGGAGAGAAAGATACGTTCCTAGTACTACTACTAGTAATTTATAATTAAATATATAGCGATTAAATTTAATAAAATTACTATTACGTTTAAGAGATACTTAGTATATTCTAATAAACTAAATTAATAAATTAATAAAAAATAATTTAAAGTAACTAGTTCTATTATAGTTAAAACTAGTTAAATTATTAATAATTCTATTAACTTTATTATAAACCCTTTAGCTTAAAAGGCGGTAGAGGTTTAATTATTTAATTATTTTATATTATTCCTAGCTAGGCTTTTTCCTTAGTATTAAGTAAATTAAAGAATTTATCTAATAAGACACTAGGTTTAGGCGGATTAATAAAAGACTTAAAATTAAAACTAATATAATCGTAGATTATAAATATTTATTAATATATACTAGGAATATCGGCGGCCCTAGTTAGGTTAAATATTTTATTTATATACTACCTAGACGTCTTATTAATACGTATTTAAACGAATCTATATTTATTAAAACGAAGTTTATATATAACTTCTAGTATCTTTATTTTAAATCGCTTAATAAAACGATTTATTTATTTAAGGCTAGCGAAGGTACGTATTAATACTTTAATATTAATATTTAATTTATTTAAGAATTATTTAAAGGCTACTTTTTTAAAATATAAAAATAGAAACTTTCGTACTTCCTCTTCGCTATATTATTTAATTATATTATTAACGCGATCCTTAAAGTCGAAAACGTTTTTATATATAATATACTTTTTTAAAATAAATAAATAATCCTTTCTATCGCCTTTAGGGTCGAAGAATCTAATCTCTTTAAAATTTTAATTTATTCTAGGTATTTATACTAGTACTAATACTATTTTAACTAGTTGAGTTATTTACTCCTAATAAGTCTTAAGGTCTTATCGGGTTTTCCTTTATCCTAGTTATTAACCTAATAATAAAGACCTGAATTTCTAGCGATTCTATAAATTATATTATTTATTCGGAATCTATAGTAAATTACTCGGGCTCGGGAGGAGTTATAATTTCTTTATCTTTAAATTCGTTCTTTAAAAACTACTTCTTTTATAAGTGTTAACGTAACTCTTTAATATCCCTTCGGAAGATACCGATAAACGATATTATAAACGTTTTATTTATAACCTAGAGTAGTTATATAGTAGATTATTTAAACTTAATATACTCTAAAAGATTATTATTAAACTATTTCGCTTTCCGGCCCCTCTTTAATAAATACTAAAGATATACTTTAATAAAAGGATAAAAAAACTATATAATTATCTAGGTAACTACTCGTTTAATATTAAAAGTAATTTTTATTTATTTTAGGATATATTTACTTAATAATAAGAATTCTTGGGGTAGACCGACGGTTTAAACGAGAATAAATAATAACTTGGCGGCTTTAAATCTTAAGTAGTATAATATAAATTTTAGCGCGCCCCGAAACCTTAAAGTTAAAACTCTATAAATTTACTACTTTCCTTACTTTCTTTTTATTAACTATATACTACTTCTAATCTCTCCTCTTTTAGCCGCTTTATAAATTCCCGGTTATTTCGTAGATCTCTAGGTATATATTTATTTTTAAAGTATAATACCTTATCCTTAGTAGTTTATATTTTTACGTTAGTATACTAGCGAATCTAGGGTAGCCCGTAAATAAGTTCCCGTTATTTTCGTAATTTCGTATTTAAATTTACGTTTTTATCGTAGAACTCGCTTAATAGCTGCGTATATTACGCGCTAGGGTATAAACTCGAAACCTACCGGCGATAACCTATCCGAAGAAGATAAATTTCGGTAATTTCGCAGATTTAATAATTAATCTACGATATTAACGTAGATTTAACTCTAAATTCTAGAAGACTAAAGAGAAGCCACCGAGGTACTATAACTATACCCGTAACTATAAAGTACGTTTTTATCGACGATTATTTATTAAATCCGTAAAAATAATAAGGATTTAGCCGATACTTAATAACTTTAACAAGTATTCGACTAGCCTAGACGAAGAAGACCTTCTTCTATATAATTATAAATATAAGGTAATATCTTCGATATTAATATATATTATTAATCTAATCTACGTTTTTTTCGTAAATCTAGCGGGTTATACTCGAATTATTCTTCGCGTCTAAGGCCGGATTTTTTAAACGTAAAAAAACGGTATACTCGATTTTATCGTAGATATCTAGAAGATATTTATTTTTATCGAGGATCCGGGTCCCGGTACTACTAGTTTCGGTAATTATTCGTATAATATATTTAAAGTTTTTGAGTTCTACTTTAAGGGTAAGTCCCTAGTTTTTACGTTAATTTGGTTATTAATATTCGATTTTTTCGCAGAATAGACCTTTAATAAAATAATCCGTTATCGCGCCCGTGTAGATACCGCGATCTTAATCGCCGATAAACTCGAAGGTAAAATTAATATTAGCGATAAAAACGAAGATAATAAAAAGAATTAGATATTACCTACCCAAATATTTATTTAAAATAAATATTATAACTAAAATACTCATTAATAATAAGTATATTAAGCGAGATACCTAATACTCTAGTATTGAAGTATAGTCATTTCTAGTTAATAAAAGAATTAACTAAATTATTTTTAATATCCTTATATATAGTATTAATTAATATATATAATAATCTTATATAATATATATATATAATATCTATATATATATCTTATATAAGTTAATTTTATATAATTAAATATTAATTAATAATCTTCTTTTTATATAATATCTTTATATATTAATAATTATAATTTAACTTTTATTTATAATATTTATATATAATCTAACTTTTATATTTAATTTAATATATATATATATAACTTTTATATATAATAATATAATTTTTATATAATTTATTTTTTATTTATTTCTTATTTATAATTTTAATAACTAATTTAATAATTAATAATAATTAATATATATATATAACTTTTATATATAAAAATCTAAATTTTATTTCTATTTCTATTTATAATATTAATATTTAATTTAATATTTAATTATAGTTTTTATATAATAATAAATTAATATTATAGTGTAGTTTTATTTACCTTAGATCCAATTTAGGTCTAAATTATTTTAATTTAATTTAATTTATCTTAGATTTAATTTAGGTTTAAACTAGTTTCTCTATTTCTATTTTAATATAATCGGGATAAGAAATAAATAAATACTCCATACGTTAATTTTTATTTAGATAGTAGCTGGCTCTATTTTAATTTTCGTTCTTTATCTTTTATCTTGGCCTACTCTTATACTATAGTTAAATTATAGTTTAATAAACCTAGTCGTTAGTTTAATAAATATCTAGATATTAATCTCGTTTTTTAATATTATAAAAAACTAACTACCTAGTTAATACTCTTTAATATTAGGATAATTATTAATAGTAAACGGAATCGATAATTATTTTAATTCGGGTAAATCGATTATATCTCCCGTATCTTCTTAAATATAAGGGTATTATTTTATAATCTCTTTAATCGCGATAATATCGGAGTCGTTATTATAAATCGTAATTTTATTCGGTAGTTTCGTTTTTATAAAAGGATCGACCTTAAACCTTAAAATTAACCTCGGATCATAAAGGTTAATAAAATATAATACGATTACGTCGTCCTCGTAAATCTTCGCCGTAAAGGAATAATTATTTAAATCGATAAAGTACGCTTTTTCTACCTCGTATTCTATAACTAATTTTATTCGTTAACGGCGAGGAATAATAAAAGGCGTATTCCCCTCGTTATAAATATTAATAAAGTTAATTATTAAGTTTATAAAGTAAGTATAGACTTCTTTTATTTATAATTCGAATAAGAAGTCTCGGTCCGGTAATTTTAATTTCCCTTTTAACGAGATTACTACCGTTAATATAATTTATACTAGAATTATTTAGCGGCGCTTTAATTATATAATATATCGGATCCTTATATTATCCTTAATTATAAATTGAATAGGGATCGTAATATCTTCGTAGTTACCTAAAATTATTTAATTATTAAGGAGGTTTATAACGGTCTTCTTTTAACCTAGGATATTTATACCGATAAATATATTAACTTTAAAGTTATCGATAATATAGAAGTCTTTAATAATTTTAACTATCACTTCTATATTATCCTTCGTTTTTCCGTTTATATAGAATATAATTAAAGTTTATTTTATAGTTAAATAACGGTTCGAGTCGATATTTTTTAAAGTAATAATTTTATTATAAATCTATAACTAAAGGCCGGGGATTCGTTATATAATAAATACTTTATTAATTATATTTATCGGATACCTAGTATCAAAATATTTTAATTCTCGAATAATATTTAGGGTAAGGCCTATTTAGCCGGTAAAATAATACTATATATAAAATATTATCTTATTAATTAGTGAAGGCGGAGTAATAAATTCGATTATTAATTTACTTTTTTATCGAGGGGAAGATTTAGGAGCTATTAATTTCGGCGTTATTATAATTTTTAAAACTAAGATCTTCGGAGTAATATTTAACTCGGTATTTTTAAATTTTATAAGAGTAGGACTAATTACCTTCTATATATTAATCGAGTATATATATTTTCTTTCTTTCAGATATATATATAATAGATTATTCGACGGGAAGTTAAATTTATAGTTTTTATAAACGAGACATTAATTTATTTTCCCCGTAGAAACGTAATACGTAATTAAGACGAATTTAATATTAATATCTTTATTAATACTTTATTCTTTATTTATAATACTCTCTTTAGTATTATAATAACTCTTATCGGCGTTTATATAATAATTATAATAATTTATCGGCGGAGTTTCGGGAGAGCCGAAATAATTATTAATAAATTTAAAGAAAATACTATAATCCGTATTTTCGTTATTAAGATTATTATATAGTTTATTAAAGTAAATAGGCTGTATCTATACTTAATTACCGAAAGTATTATACGGTCTCGGCGGGTAGTATAAGTATATTTTACGATTTTTATAATTTTAATTATTATAGCTTTAGTTCCCGTAGCCCCGATTTTTAACGAATAAATTTTAATTAAGTTAAGCGTTTCCGGCGGTAATTATAAATAATTATTTTAGTAGTAATAGAGCGTTTTTTAAAGATTTTTACGGGGGAGGTTTTTAAATTTATTACGATTATTATTATTATTATATCTAAGATATAATCTACCGATTTTAAAAGTAAACCGGTTAATCGTAAAGATTAATATAAGGGAAAGAAGGTCTAGTTATTTACTAGTATAAAAAAGAACGAGAATTATAAAGATTCGGTTTTATAGTAAATAATCTTTACTTTTAAAAACCTTAAGACTAAGGACCTTAGGGTATTTAAAAATCTTAAGATTAAAAAAGTCGATATTATTATTAAAGCCGATAAGATATTAAATTATAGTATTTATTTTATTATTATAGTAATTATTTATCCTTAGGTAATTATTTATCCTCTTTTATATTATAATTCTTTTCTTATTTTTTAATTTCTTTTTAATAATCTTTATAGCTTTCTTTATCCTTTTAAATTTATATTTTATATTATATCTCCTTCCTATTTTTAAGTTATTCGATGAATTATTTAATCGAAGTATTATTCGTTAAAGGAGGGATAGTAGCTTAGAAATTAATATCGAGGTAATTCTATATTTATATAACTTATATATACTCTTCGGTAATACCGGTTCAAACGGTATATTTAGTTATATTTTAAACGTAGATAAATAAATTATTTCGTTCGGCCGCGTCTTTCGATATATATAACTAGCGACTAAACTCTTCTAGAGCTATAAATATTATAATTTTAAAGTAATTTTATAGTCTAGTAATTTAGCGTTATAAATTATTCGGTAGTTATATTATTATATTTTTTTTATCTTAGGAAAGAATTTTGAGTTATTAATTTATAATTATACCGCGGAAGTAGTTATTTAGATTCCTCTTTACTACGTTTTTATTTTTTATTATAACGAAATTTTAAATTTTATTATAGAAGGTATAGACCTCTTTAAATATTAATTTCTTAGGGTTAAAAACGATATTACCGGCGCTTTATAACTTTAGGTAATTTAGATAAAAGAAATTTAATTCGCCGGTATAAAAATACCTAATTTATTATTATATTTATTAAATATACCCGTCTTTATTAATTAGTTTTTATAGTTTAGTAGGTCCTAGAGGCCCTCTAAAAGTTTAACTCTAATTTTATAAAATAGTTTTAATAGTATCCGGTACGGTAGATCGTATAATTTAAATTATAATATTATATAAATTTAAATCGATTTTTATTAGCGGAGGTAGTATTTATAACTAACCTACGGTTTCTTATTCCTATTAAAATTAAGGGTTAAATAAAGTAAATTAGTTTTTTTTAAAATTATTAAAATCTTTTTAACTTTATCTTAAGGAGCTAGATTAACTTTTATTATTATTAACTATATTATCGGTTTAATTAAAAAGAATCCTTCGTATAATATCGTCCGTAGTAAAAATTAATTTTTGTAGGAGGAATTAAAATATTGATTTTCTCGGAGTTAATTAAATTATAAATTTAATTAAATTAGAAATTAAAGAAAAAGACGTAGTTAGAAGAGAATAAATAGGAGTAATTAAAATCCGGTTTTTAACCCTTCTCTAAAAACGAGGTAGTTAAGGATTTAAAATTTCTTCGTTTTTTTCTTTTTAATTATTAAAGTACGCCGAATCGGTATAATATTTAACGCCTTTAACGAAAGCCGTTAATATTTCCGTAATTAAAGAAGAGTACGTCTAGGAAATCGGAAATATAAAAAAGTTTTCTTCTACGGAACTTTCTTTTTCTTAAATATTAATAAAGGTAGAACGTCTTTTTTTTATAAATAACTCGCTACTTTTTAATATATCTAATAAAGGATCGTACTAGTCGATAATAAAAAGAATTACTTTTTGAATTAATCTATTAATGTTTTTATTATACTACTCGAAATACTTTTTCGAAAATATAAGTAATTAAAACGTTAGAGAGATAATAAGGTTTAATAAAAACGATTTCTTTACCTCCGTTTAACTTATAGGTAGGGAAAATAGAATAAATTATATATATTTATAAAGATCTTTTACCGGTATATAGTTCGAAAGTTTATTTATATAGTATCGAAGATTTAAACCTCGATTGCGCGAGTTAGAAATAACGAAGTAAAAGATAAGAAGTAAAGGATTAAAAGGAAATTTTTAGAGTTCCTACCTTAACGCGGGGAAAACCTATTAATTTCGTTATAATTTTTAATAAAGTAAATACCGCTTCTCCGCTTTCGAGTAAATATAGACTTTAGATTATAAGAAAAGTAAACTCCGTTTTTAACTCCGTAATTCCGGCGCGATTTAACTTTCCTAATAATTAATTACGATTAAACCGAGATCTTTAAGAAAAGGTAAGGATTTTCTATATAAACGAAAATAATAGTATACGGTATAAACGGCGGCGACGCTTTAATCTAGTATAAATCGTTTTTTATATTTACGACCGAAATATAAAGTACTCTCTATAACCGGGGTATAAATATTCCTTTAAGTTTATAAAACGCGTTTATAAACCGATTTATATAATTATAAAAGTTTAGTATAATGATTTAATTATTAAGATTTAGGGTAGGCGTAGCTAGCGTAAAGAAATACCACTACTATATATAAAGATTAAAACGAAAACGAAGAGGCTCGCTTCGTTCGTCGTCGTAGAACACTAATAGTTAAAAGGTTAATACTAATATTATAGTTAATAATAGATACGAGGACGAATTATAATTAATTTATAGTCTCTTAGAATAATTCGACCTATGTAAGGGAATAGTAGTACGGATAATAATTATATCTTTAAGATATTAATAAAGGATTTAGTATTTTATAACTAATATTTTAAGGGTTAATAACTAGTCTCTTTTTATTTATAAATAGAATTCGATTAAACCGTTACTATTAAATAGTAAGAATATAATATTAACGAAATAAAACACGTAAGAATTATAGTATTAACGAAATAAAATAGTAGTTAAGATTTAGTCTTAGTGTATTATATATTCTCTTCTTTCTTTTATCTAGCGGTACGAATAAATTACTATCTTATACTAAGGCACTAACTCTTATATACTAGTAATTATAATAATATATTTTCTTATTTATCGGCTATATCGTTTAATTTACTTTCGTTACTAATTAAATTTTCGTTTAAATCTATTATATAGCTTTTTAAGACCGACCCTATTTTTCGTAATAAATATATAATTATTTCTTATTAACTACGGAATAATTAGTCCCGAATTTAAATTAAAGCCTTAATTAATATTAATATATCTAGTTATTTTTTTATCGATTATAATTTTATATATACTTAATGTTTACCCCTTCGTTTTCTTCGTTATCTTTATATTATCCGACTCTTTAATAACGTATCTACCGTTATAGGACGTATTATTTATATCGTAGAAGCGATTTTAAATATCTATAATTATTAGGAACGAATAATTTTTTTTATTATTAAATTTAATTAATACCCCGTCGTAATCGGCTTATTATACCTCTACCGTTATAAAGTTATTATTAATTTCTTAGATAATTCCTTAACCTTCGCTTTATATTTTTATTTAAGAAATTATACCCTAAATCTCGTAAAAGTTTTCGCGGAAAATAAACTCTTTTTTATATTTTAAGAAAGTTTCTAGATTTAAAAATTTTAATCTCTAGTTTTATTCGATATTTATATAAGGTAAACCTCGATTTAAAAGGAGTCGCTAATATATAGAGAGCCGTTATTATTTATAGATAATAACGTTATTATTAAATAATTAATTCCGATTCGAGAGAAGTTACTTTAACTCTAGGTTTATTAATAATATATTTAATCCTAAGTTTATAAGAAGTAAACCTCGACTTAAGAAAAATTAATTTAATTCTAGATTTATTAATAATATACCTAGTCCTAGGTTTATAAAAAATAAACCTCGATTTAAGAAGAGTTAATTTAGTTTTAAATTTATTAAAAGTAAACCTAATCCCTAGTTTAGTTTAATATTTATATAAAGTAATTTAGAATTTAAAAGAAGTTACTTTAGTTCTAGATTTATTAATAATAAACTTAGACTTAAGAGGAGTTTTCTTTACCCTAGTCCTAGTTATTTATTCCTATAAGAACTAGTTATAATAACGAGTATAATCGTATCGTTATTATTATTAAGTAAAGAAAGACGCCTAAGATTAAATATTATAACCTAACCTCGCTTCGTTTTAAATTTTAATATTAAGAATAACGAACCTAGTACCTAGTTACTCTTAATATATATAAAATAAAATCTCGATTATTTACCCGGCTCGTTAGGCCTAACGAGTAAATTATATTTAATTTATTATTTATAGAAATCGATCGATTTTTAGGTATTTTAAAAAAAATCTCGATTTTAAATATTTAACCTCGTTAAGAATTTAAATATTATAAACTTAAACCCCGCTTTAATTAAAATTTTAAATTAAGTATTTATAATTAAACCTAGAACTGAGTTATATTTAAAATAAATAAAGAGCTCTACCTCGTCTCCGCCGTTATTTAAAAAGAGTTTTAAATTTATCGAGATAATAAGAATATTAACTTAACTACGATTTTATTTACGCGGTACTATAAATTCCTAGATATTTTTTTAAGAAAAGACGTTAATACTTTACCCCTATATCGGTTATATAATTATATTATTAAGTTTAAAGAAGGGCTATAACCTCCGTTATTTAATTTATATAATATAAATCGTAATAAGATCCTAAAGCTCCGTTACTACCTAGATAAAAATTTTAATAAAGATTTTATTCGAGTTAGTCGGTTTTATACCGTATTTTTTATTTTATTTATAAAGAAACCTAGTAGAGGCCTACGTTTCTACGTTAATTACCGAGGGTTAAATATTATTATCGTAAAGAATAAATACTCTTTACCTTTAATATTAGAAATCTTAAATCGATTAAATCGTATTAAGGTATTTTTTAAATTAAATATTATATTTATTTTTAATCGCCTCCGCGTTAGGGAGGGCGACGAAGAATTTACTATATTCCGTACCCAATTCGGTTTATTCGAATATTTTATTATATTATTTAGATTATATAATAACCCTACCTCGTTCTAGTATTATATTAACGATATTCTTCGTAAATTTCTCGATAAGACCTATACTATATATCTCGACGATATTCTAATTTATAGCGATATCGAGGAAGAGTACGAAATCTATATTAAATATATTCTTTAGAAACTCCGTGAGGCGGGGCTCTAAATAAATATTATTAAATATAATTTCTATATTAAAGAAGTTATATATTTAGGATTAATTATTATTATTTAAAGAATTAAAATAGATTTAAAGAAAATCGATACGATTTTAAATTAACTATAATTAGTTAATATTAAAGATATTTAAAGTTTCCTAGGGTTCGTTAACTTTTATCGGCGCTTTATTTATAAATTTAATAAACTCACTATATTATTTATAATTTTAATTAAGAAAGGTATTATTTTCGAGTAGAATATTTAATATTAAATAACTTTTAATATTTTAAAGAAAATTTTTATCTTTAATATTATTTTAATTTATTTCGACCCCGACTATAAAATTATAATAAAAATAAATACGTTTAATTACGTATCTAAAGAGGTCTTATCTTAATATAATAATTAAAATATCCTTTATCCTATTATTTACTTTTTAAAGAAGTATAACCCTATCGAGTATAATTATAAAATTTATAATAAAGAGTTTATAATAATCGTCCGTATATTCGAGGAATAACGCTTTAAACTAAAGGGATCTACTCTCTTTATCGAGGTAATATTTAATTATAAGGTTTTTAAATATTTTATTTTATTTAAAGTACTATCTCGCCGTTAAACGAGGTAGAGTAAATTTTTATCCCGTTTTAATTATAAGATTACCTACCGGCCCGGTAAAGAAGGTAGTAAATTTAATATATTAATATATCGGTTAAGAGACTTTTTTAAAAAGGGGGATAAATTAGACCTTAAATATTAATATTAATACTAGATTATATTAAAAAGAAAAAACCTAGCCCTAGAAGTTCTTAAGGATTATATTTATAATATATTATTAAATATAGCGACCCTAGCTTTAATCCTAGTTATTTTAATTATATCGGTAGTAGATTTAGAGATTCTCGTCTAGTTTTTTTAATTATACTTCGTATTAATTTATATAACCTCGATAAATTTCGATATAGATATCGATTTAGAACTTTAAATTTTATTTATATCCTACGAGTTTAAATTAAATAGAGATTAGTTTATTAACCTAGATAAAGACCTATACGATACCTCGATTTATTAATTATAGGATATAGTTAGTTAAGCCGATTAATTCGCTTTTAAAATCCTAGAAATATTATATTTTAGAACGCGTTATTATAACGGAATTCCCCTCGTTGAATACGAAGATAGGGATAGAGTTCTTTATTTCCGAGGAAAAAAATATATTCCGAATTCTAGTAAATTACGCCTTCGTCTAATCTAGCTAGTTTATAATAGTATCGCGGGTAATTATTTAAATCATATTAAATATTACGAATTAATTAATCGGGCCTATTAGTAGTTTAATATTTATATTATTATCTAGCGCTTCGTTAGGAATTATTATATATATCGAAGAATTAAATTTTCCCGTTAGTATATTTAAAGATAACTACGCCTATTACCGCCCCCGTAATAATATTAAAGAGATATCTCGATAGATTATATAAATCCTTTACCGTTTTATACCTTTATAGGAATTATTTATTAGTATATCCTAATTTTTATAGACCGCTTAATTAAGATACGGTATTTAATATTAATTATATCGATGAAAATAGACGAAGCCTACGACGCTTTCTATTAAAATATATAGAAGCTCTATAGGCTACTAGATATCTTTATTTCGGATCGAGGATTTTAATTTATATCGGAGTTTTAAGAGGCTTTATATAAATGTTTTAAAATCAATTAATATATATTTACCGGGTACTATCCTTAGACGGATAATTAAACCGAGTAATTTAATATTATAATAAAATACTACCTCCGTATATACGTTAATTATATATAGGATAATTAGGTGAAATAGCTCCTTAGAGCGGAGTTTTCTAATAATAATATTAATTTTTTTAATATTTTAACCTCGCCTTTTTTAGCTAATTATAGTTAATATTTATATATTAATTTCGAGTTTATTAAATTTTTATTTTAAGATTTTACTACCTAAGCCCGTACTTATTTAATTATTATTAATAAATTCGTAATATAAATAGAAGTTTTAAACGATTACCTCCGCGATAAAATATTTATTATTTAAATTATTTTTAAATCCTCGGCTAACTAACGAAGGTGTTTATATCCGATATATTTAATAAACGACTAAATATAGTTAAATATTAAAAATCTAAATATTATATATTTTTTAATTAAACTCGACGATTATAATATCGGCCCCTTCCGAATCTTTAAGGTTTTCGATAATTCTTTAATAGTTTAGTTAAATTTTCCGTATTTTATAAAAGTTTACCCCGTCTTCTATATTAGTTTATTATAGTTAATAGTTAATAATTTTCTATCTAGATAAATCTAGTTTATCCGAGAACCTATAACTACCGAAGATAATTAATATAAATAGTATATTAACGGTATCTTAAATTCTAAATACGATCGCCGTTATAGTCTACTTTTATTAAAGTACTACGTTAATTAGGAAGGTTACGTCGTTATATAGGAACCCTTCTAGTATTTTACCCGTTATTAATAATTTATTAATAAGTATTATATCTCGAATCCTAGCGCCGTTGGCCCCTACGAATTACTATATATTATTTAGAGGTATTAATATAAAGAACTTTTATTATTTTTATTCTAGTTCGATTTTTAAAAAGTTAACCCCCGTTTATATTATAGTTTATTCCCTATCCGTTATTATCCCCTCGGTTATCGTTCCGTATCGGCTTCGACCGATACTTCGTATTATTATATAAATAAATAGTACCCTATAGCCTAGCCCCGCCGTTATCGTTTATAGATAATAACGCTAACGTCTAGTTTTATTTATATATTGTTATTTATTCCCCGTTTTATCCCTTATTTATTACTATCGATGACTCGAATACTTTAACGCGTTTTTATCTTAACTATTTCGTAACCCTAAATAAGATTAAGGGTTACGAAATTTAATTAATTAAATTAATCGTTTATTTATCTTGTAAGAGCTCGACCTTAAAGAGGGGGTTATTATTATAATATAACTTTATTTACTTTAAATTTAATTTAAATCTAAATTATTATAATTTAATTTAATTTATTTTAGATTTAATTTAGATTTAAGCTAGTTTCCTTATTTCTATTTTAATATAATCGGGATAGGAAATAAATAAATACTCTATATACTAGTTTTTATTTAGATAGTAACTAGCCCTATTTTAGTTTTCGTTCTTTATCTTTTATCTTAGCCTATTCCTATACTATAACTAAGTTATAGTTTAATAAATTTAATCGTTAATTTAATAAATATCTAGATACTAATCTCGTTTCTTAATAATTAATATTTATATTACGTACCTTTAATTTAATTTCTATATAAAATTTATAATTTAATAATTTAATTCCTTTAAATTTTTTATTTAGAATATTATTTTTATTTATAATTTATAATTTAACTCGAATATATAAGTCTTTATTAAAGAACGAGATTATTATTAAATAAAT
>JAABUS010001898.1_pt1 | contig 42314 bp, 26 predicted proteins | sample 5560161 | NCBI WGS metagenome assembly JAABUS01 (sample SAMN10711885, study PRJNA513376) | rock metagenome | isolation source: Antarctica rocks | place: Antarctica: Victoria Land, Trio Nunatak nord | collected 2016-01-04
TGGAGGTGGGTGCGTGCCAATTCAGTGCGATGGCCCGAGCAACGGGAGTCTTGTTAGCAGTTGGGACAAAATAGGAGGAAATTATACGGTCTTGATTGTGTGTGGTTATGATGCTCAAATTTTCGCGTGCACTGCCACTCGTGGGGCTGCTGCCTGATCGCAGCCTTACAATTCCCCTCTTTTTCATCGAGGACCCCACGGTCGACTCGCTTCTTTTCACATCATGTCGCAAAGTATTGTTCGTGAAACACATCGCATTGAATATGTTCCTGTTACTTGCCTCATTCTCCCTCTTTGCTACAGCGAACGGCTTGCCACTTTCGGAAACGATGAGCTCAATAATGTTCCCAAGAGATCAGTTCCACTGCGATAATTTCTCGGGCAACTCCAATATGTACGATCTCGGTATTCGACTAGGCATCTACTTCCAATGGATTGCCAGTATCGCGACAAATCGCTATATCAGGGAACAGACATCATACCTAGCCGATCTAAACGCAACTATATTGCTCGCACTATTCCTAGTAATCATCCAAGGCGTCGCGAGACATCGATTAAGACCCGTTGAAGTCGTCATCTTGCTCAAGATATGCTTCGGCTTCATCCTCGCTGCTCTCAAATACTCATCACAACCTGTTTCGCACTGGAAGAGCGCGGCTCGTAGGGTCTTGGCTACAGTGATTATTTGTTTTAGCATCTGGTTCTGGGCTCGAGGCCTCGAGTATCTGCTTCCAGATGGACAATGCGACGGCTCCGCCTTTTACTTTGCAAGGCTACCGGTTCAGGGCTCGTATCACTGGATCGAGATGGCATTTTCGATCGTTGTCTTGCCCTATTACATACTCCACGTCTTTACACGAATGCTAGCTCTTGTTAATTTCACATGGAATGGTAAAGTAGCTCCCGCGATATGTCGACAGGAATTACCCAAGCCTCTCTGGATTGAGCCTCCGTGGGAAGGTTCCGGGTCCAATGGTGATAGCTCATTTTCTCTACTCTGGCACACATTGTAAGTCTTCCGACACCTTCAGACAAGGGACGCTTGCTGAGGCAGAGTACAGCTTCGATCGTACGATTTTGAGCTGGAATGTAATCTATCTCATATGGTCAATCTTGGGGATCGAGCTCACGATTCATTGGAATGCTATCCGCGACCTCAATGATACCACGTCTACCGGCGAGATGGTATTCATGGTCATCGGTATAACAAACTTGATTAGGGTCTGCTACCTCTTGTCAAAGCTCGTTCGCGAGGTACGTCTCCCTCGTCTCAGTGTGGCTCAGTCGTGCTCACCATTGCTCGTTACAGCGAACAGGCTTCTTCCCGCCGGATCAAGCGGGTCCCATTACTCGCCTCGTGCACGGAAACCCTCCCAAATTCCACCATCCTACCGCATTCAAGGTAGCCGAGCGTGTCGAAGGGCGATGGATCAGACGTCCAGTATACGCCCCTGCTAGCAGTCAAAACACTAGCGAGGCAAAGGATACGCTACATGCAGACGAGGCAGTGGCACCTGCCAGGCCTGATGATATTTCTGAAAGGACGGGAACGACATTAGTGCCAGGTGAAGTCTAGATTGCGAGCAGGGCCTAGTACATTGATTTGACGACGCTTGATGTTGCCTTTGATAGTCTGAATCGGGACTTGAGGACGATACCAAGCTTGCAGTGCTTGTACAGTGGGACCGCCTCAACGTAGCAATATGAATACTAGAGCTCAGTGAATGGAGACATGATTATGGACAGACACTTAGGGAATGATACGTTTCATAGTACTATAAGACTTTGACTTTCACACGAGCTTCGGATCGGAGTAGGCATAAGTCTCATATTGTTGAAGGCGTCGCGATATGACCAAACATACTGGTGTTCTGGTTAATATACTTATAGAAGGTCAGAGGCCGTTCTCTATCTTACTTTCAGACATGCAAAGACGAACATTGTGCTTATTGGCATTTCCAACTCATTTGCAACTATTTGCGACACATTGCAGCGCACGAAGTTGAGAGGATGTAGGATGCTACTGGCCGGCACTCTTGGGAATGGGCCAGAGGCAGATTGCACAGTGCCATTCCAAGGCGCAAAATTCAGCTGTGGATGCGTCGTGCTCATGTTCAATACCACATAGTGGGACTCGAAGAACGTTGTTCCAACTCCTCCCGGTCCTCCTATACCGATTCCTGAAGAATCGAGCGGACCTGTACACACTTTATTTGATTTTCGGTACTATGTGTGCCCGATTCTGTAGGAAAGCAGAGTGATTTTACGGTTTCCATTCTTTGGGTCCGGATTGTTGAAAGACATTTGCCGACCCAGCATAGTGGTATACCCTGTGGTCGCGCGGTATGTGAATAGTAAAACCAGGTCTAGCATATGGAAGCCGCAGGGGAATCTATGGCTGGTCTTAGTATTGTCGGTTGGTTGCGAATTCGGGACTTGTGAGTAGTAGGCTTGGGTCAGTCGCGCATCAACTGTCATCCTAGCGCCTGCTCCAGTGTCTGTTCACCTGATATAAGCTATGAGAATTCTTAATTGAAAGACGAGGACAATTGGTACGGACCGAAGTTCATGCTCGAGGTGAACGCGGTTCTCCCATCAATAGACAAAGGACCAGTGGCCGAGTATGTGTCCCCAATAATCAAGCTGACTTCTGGCACGCTCCATGTCAGGTCCTTTGTATTTGCTGGCGCTGCTATCAAGCCGGCACTCGCTTTTGTACCATTGATCGAGCCATAACCGAGGTGTACTTCCCCTCCACTGCCGCATGTGTATGTGAAGTCGACTGTGAAGATAGATTCGGGTAATGTGGCCAGGAGCCTATCTGAAAATGTGCGTTGCCGTGCATTGGCTATTTTTATCAGCACGATGGCCGCTCGATCGAAGTATGTTTCTTGGGGCCATACCTGCATTATTAGTACCCCAGCTCAAACCAAGAACATCATCGATCGTAAAAGGCGCTCAGAAACCGATCTCTGTTGCTACTTCGACGCCCATGGATGATACAATGTGACCGGCAACAGAGACCTGGTCGTTGACAATATATCCGCTGGCGCCGTGACTACTGTCGCCGCTATACGAGGTATTCAAGGAACCGTATTATGTATAATTGGATGCTGCACAGTAATCTGTGGAGTGGGTAGGTACACCGGCCGCCACAACGCTCGGTTCGATCGTAGCTCTGGGACCGTAGACCCTTCTAAATGTCATATATGGTCGTTTCCAACAATCCACACTCCACTTCATAAAAGGCTTACAAGTCTGAAGATCCCGTACCAATTGTCAGGTTGAGTTGCTGGTTGCCGAAGGGTACTTCAGACCACCAATAGATATTGGTAGTGCCGCCTTCACTTTTTGCAGTCTGGATTGAAGCGATATTAACTTCCCCAGTCCCGACTGGGTTGCCGGTCTGACTGTGGCCCTCCTGGATACATGAAGGTAAAAGGAAAGCAAGCTAGTTGTCCGAGGACGAAGTATCATTATTGCAATATCAAGAAAGACCAGAAGATTGTAAAGACAATTGACTGAAAAGAGCGTTGGCTGAAAGGAGTAACGACTGAGAAGAGCCAACAGATCAATGAAAAAGGTAGAAATGCATTTACATAAGATCAAGATAGATTGAAGTCCTGACAGATCGAACATTATACGCGACCCTGAGTCATATCTGGGAGCTTTACGACCGTTTGACATACAATACGGGCTTGGGGAATCCAGTTTCTTGCACTTGAGTCCACACAAGAACCTAGAACGGGTTGCTACTCAGCCATGGCGGCGCGCCGAAGAGAATTGAGCGACATTGACGCCTGCCGAGCGAGCAGGCTCCTAAATGCGCGTAAAACAAACGGTTGCGGCGCGTTGTAGCGCTTCATGGTGCAACGATCATGCAAGCAGCTCTCAAAAGTATAATACAGAGTTATCATGAGGATAATCAGCTTGAGGCAAGAAAGGTAGACTATGAGTCCACCAATAGCCCCTGGCGGTAGGCTTTCCTGGCAACCCCTATCTGCTTTCGACAGGTCACTTCGCCTTCACATTATATATACTCTCCCTATTTTGTCCTTGGCCATTCCGAACTGCTTTGCAAAAGCTTTGCAGGCCTCAAGGCATCTCAGCCGAGTAGCAGGACCCCGGGCATCGCTATTTGGGCTAGATAGCTTGAAAGGATGTCCCTGCTGTCGCACATGCCGGGATGTTATCTCATGCGCCAACGGCTCCCCAGTCTCGTGTAGTACGGCTGGCTGATCTTTGCGCTCGTCTTCATAGGGTGACAGCAATTGTGATGATTGCTCCTTCCTTTATATCTTTCCGATTACGAGGAGTGAGATGAGGCTGAGGTCTTTCAAGTCCTGCAGTACCGCCAACAAGTCTGCCGACTAGTAGCCTTATATGGCTTACCTCAGGCGTCGTGAAAGGAGGACTGGGAGATGTTAGAGAAGGAGAGGTCGCGTTGGTTGCGTTTGTAGAAGCCTTGACGAACATTTCCTCGACATCGCTGCTGTTCCATTCTGGTGATTTGATGCCTCGGTCGTAGTAATTTACAATGCCGGATGGGCCCGAGCAAGGCTCAGCTGTAGCATTGGATAGATTTTTCCAGTTCAAAGTAGTCAAACCGTAGATTAAGATACCCTCCCGAAAGGGATCAGTGTCTTTGCATCTCCAACAGAGTCTCTGACGACTAAAGATTATGGATAGTCCTGAGCGTATCTTGCTGCCTTTAGCGAGGATATTAGCTTTAGATGTTGTATAGCAGAAGATTAAATTGAAGTGCGATAAGCAGCTACATCCAGTTGCGCCTGACATATGCCAATTTATTCACGCCTCTCGCTCTGAAAACCAGCCAAAATGCACTGTAGTCCGACAACAACAAAGCTAAGAGCAGAACGTACCACCCATCGCACCACCCATCATGCAGCATATAGAATCGCCCAGCTTCCCAGAACCACCGTATTGATGAGAGATAGGACCGGAACGAAAGCGAAGCTCGGAGAAAGACACTCCGAAAGTACAAAAAGCGCGAGCGAGAATAGAAAGAAGGTAAGGTAGATAAGCACATTCGACTGCCAGTGCTTCCAGAAGGAATCCCATCGACTATAGGTAAGCCTTTCGGATCGCAGCCCGAAGAGCTTGGTTCGTATCCAGAATTTATGGATGTTCCAATTAGAGAGATCCATAAATCGATCCCAGAGCCAAGCCTCTGGACTCTCTTTGCAAACCATCATGCTCATGCGTTCGGGATCATTGGCGTAATACTCGATTCTCAAACGCTCGCGCGATCGTAGAATTCCGTCGCAATATGGGTCTTTGTTCATCCAATCTCTCCATCTTCTTACCACCGAACATTTTTTGATCTGCCCTTTCCTTACGTCGATTGTCTTTGTAGTCTGCCCAATCTTGACATAGCCCGGACGACCTTCCAATCGTAGGATGTAAATGTAGCCTTGATCTAAACCCTTCTTGTCGCTCAAGTCCTCTTTCATCTTGTTGAACACTGCGTGGACCACCTGCCTTATAGGCTTTTCTTGCTCGAAGTAGACTTGAAAACGAGGCAAAAAATCAATGATCGCCTCCGCTTCTTCAAAAACGGGCGGAGTCAGATTGTTCTCTGTCGATGTCACTGGCGTCCTTGATGTCCCGCACCCATCGGGCTTGCTCCTCATAGCCTTAAATGATGATCTCGGGGAGGCGCTATGGATCTCCAAGTCCAAGACGCTTGCCTCATCACGAGGACTGGGCGAAGTATCGGGCGCTGGTGGTGTACCCATTGAAGATGGCGGACGTGAAGTGAACAATGACCGAGCCTCGTCCATAGATGTCATACTACCCCCGTTGCGCAGTTGCGCATTGTCCTGCTGCGACCCTTGAAGCCCAGATACTGGAAAATCTCCTACAGGCCCACCAAGCTCACTACTGATTTGCACAGGTCCACAACGCAGTTCTGGCGCCTTCCTGTGAGCTGGAGGTACGCCGAAATTGTAAACAATAGCTTTAGATTTCTTTGAAGCTTGTGATGCACTGAGACACCTCCATTTGGTAGAAGCATTAATTGCGCCTTTCACCTGCCGAATCTGGGGAGCAGATTCAGAGGTAGTATCCAATAGGGGGCGTGGGCTTGGCGTAGTTGGTCTGTTATCCGAATAAGCTGGCCGGTTATTAGGCGGTCGTTGCTGCGAAGTTATGGGGCTCCCACTGCTAAGTTCTTCTTCCCAAGCTTCAGATGAGTCAGAATTTTCACTAGAAGCCGATTCGGCATCGCTTGATGTTTCTGACTCCTCTGAATCCAGCCCATCGGGATCTTCCTCATCGCTCCCCTCATTGCCAGAAGCGTCAACCTCAGAGTCCGGATTATGTCGAATTGCTTGTGTCAGACGAGCCAGATGCCAAATGTTCCACCGCTGCTCTGCCTCCTGCACGAGCTGCTTTTCTTCGTCATTGAGACTCTCGCTCCCCAGCTTGGCTTCAAGCAGTGATAAAAAATGGTTTGAATTGTTGTGGGTATGTGGCTTTTTCCATCTCTTGTCTTGAAGTAATCTCTGCACCGCTCTATGAATTAAGAAGGCATCCGTATGCTCCAGGCTATCTACAATGGATTGCGTGTCGCGGATGAAGGAGGTTTGACTAGAGCAAGTATCTCCGCTCCAAGTTCTGCCTGGTGTCAGGTAGGCGTTTGTGTTAGGAGCGATATCTATCGTGAATCCCATGCAGATGAGCAGACTCGGCAAACGGTCCAAAGCGAGCCAATAGTATGCAAACCGCTCCACATGATTGCGAACACCTTGGTGCTTCGGGCATGAGAAAGCGCATGCTATGGAACAGAGCGTGGCAATCAGACCATGATCGTGGGTAGGTGTCCCTTCGGTCCTCAGCAGGGTGAGGTCTTTCAGGGCACGTCTGTAGCTTTCATTTTTCGTAGATACTGACTCGTTACAGCCTCTCTTCGTCGGAAAAGACAATTCAAGGCATGTTCGTACCTCTGAACTCGCTGACTCGTATAGTTCATGCAAGGAAGGAGGCTTATGTAGCGAACCCATTAAATCAAGTAAGGATGAGGTTTGAATGTCAAAAAACAACACTTTGACGTCGTGAATAAAATTCTCACGAGGATGAGGGATGGGCAGACCTTATCCTCCTTCGGCGGTAGAGTCCAGCGTGGACCCGAATATATTGCATGGGTATGTTGACTCAGCCACCCCGCAGGATAGGCTACAGTGCACCAGCAGCGACCCTGTCTAGCCGTCCTAGCCCCTGATTTGAGCGCTGGCTGACCTTACAGCGCAATGATAGACCTAGACTGCTCATCCATCTTGAGCGGTGGCTTAGGGAGGAAAAATTAAAACGACGCGATGTGACTCTGATCAAGGTTCTCGAAACGCGAACGGTCGCGGAACATCCGGACCGGGCGCATACCTCGAATCGACTAATCAGAGGTCCTCGTACACCTGCGAAACGATAAGCCTCATGGGACCTCGAGGCAAAGAACACACACGATCCTGGATTAACAAATGGAACGAGTCGTGTGGACGATCGCATGTACTCTCCAAGGGCATCCACTTCAGCCGAGCATCTTGAAAAGGATTCAGCATTACTCGGACAAGGCTGCTTCCATTACGGATCTCTCTTCCATTTCGTCTTTGTCAGGGTCCCTATTTTCTGTATCCCTCATGGAAGATCTTGGCATTGAGCAGCAACTCCTATTCTTAGCCGTGGCTTAGGCATGCAACCCCTCGAATCCTTCCGAGCACTACCCACCAATGGAATAACCGAGATGGGGGCGAAGCCACTCCCAAACGCTCCGTGCCAGGGAACCCGCAGTAAGACAAAGACTTTGCTTTTCTCCGCTTCAATGATTTCCCTTGAGGCCTGCCCTTTTGGTGCACCTTCGACCACCCCACTACACCATCTCACCAGAAGTCTATGAATGCTTGGCGTGGCAGTGCCAGGCTATACAAATGATGCGTGGCTGACTGGCGAGGCTTTCGTCTCTGTTCTTTATTAAGCATCATACATGTCTCGATATAAGATGTCTCCGGCTCCGAAGGATCGACCGCCCACCAGTATAGCCTACTCCACTCTTCGTGTACTCTACAACAAACACCCTCGCATATCTTATCCTCCAGAGTTCATCCACCATGCCATCCACTTGCTCACGATGGGATGCCTCCAATGTCCTAAAAGTCGACCCCAATTCCCCCAGCTTCACATGCGTCGGCTATGCCCCTTCAAAAGGCCGCAGATGCCGTAATGCAATCGCAGCAGCAAACTGCCATGAAGCATCAAAGCTTCTAATCCAGATGTCTAAATTAGACCCATCATCTTCTCGGCTCGACGGCATGCTAGAAACACTTGCACCTCGCCTACTTTGCAGAAGATGGCATCAAAACCAAGCACACTCGATCACAGAAAAGTGGAATGACCGCATTGACCGCTTCAAGGCTACAGAGAACACTCGCGAGGAGACTCGTGAAGGGATGAATGGAACAGCAAACCTATCCGCAAGTCTCACCAATGCCACAAGAAGTTTGACGGCACTCTCCAATGCAATTGAGTCATCTCGCGAGATGCTGGCCAACTATAATGCACAGGCTTTGCTTCCTGCCAGAATTTCAACTGCACCTCAGACCGAAACCCCCGTCTCCAGTCCAGAAGCTGTGCTGCCTGAAGGCAGTATCACTGCACTGGCAGCTGAAGTGGAAGCAAACTTAGAGCCAGGAAGAGAGAGCTTGAGCGAGCAGACTTTGACATCAACGACTGAGCGAGCAGATACAAGTCTGGTCTCACCAGCTATCGAGCAGGAGACAGTCATATCGGAAGCTTCTCGTGATGGCCATGTTCCGGCAGCGTCCCAACACTCTGAGGAGTCTGATAGCAATCCTGCTACTCCAGTGCCGCTACAGCAAACACCAGTAGAGGGTGATCACACGGAGAGGACACGAGTTGAGAATAGACACATTCATGGGGTACACCACCCCTTGCATCGCAGGAGGATAGAAGGGGACTGTTCCATCTGCTGCGAGGTTCTCAGGAGTGAAGAAAACCTCGTCTGGTGTAGAACCCAATGCGGACAGAATTACCACCGAGAGTGTATCAGCTTGTGGTTGGAAACGGACGAGCATACCAAGACCTGCCCATACTGGTAAGTCCTTTCCCTTTGAAAGTCAGGGAAATCTACTGAGATCAATTGTTGCAGTCGTGCCGATTGGGGCCGCCAGAAGGTAGAAGGAGATTGCTCCATCTGCTGCGAAAGTCTCACCAATGAAATGAGCCTCGTATGGTGTGAAGCGCAATGCGGACAAAACTTTCATCTGGGATGTATGAGCACATGGCTCAACACGGATGAGCACACTCATAATTGTCCAAATTGGTATGTCATTACTATTCCTGATCAATCGAGTTTGCTGACATCTTTTCTAGTCGTGCCGATTGGCATGGGCACTGAATTGTTTGCATGCTTGTACCTCGTCTCTCAGCCGAAGGAGTCTGTGGAATTGTGTCATGAACTTGTATGACGCAAATTTCAAAGCGTTCTCTACAACAGTATTCTCAAGCTTTTCTTGTAACTTTAGGGTATATCATTGACGCCGACAATGCGCGATTCAAGCGCTACATGCTCATCAGATGCACTCAAGCGGCTATAGTGACAGCCCGGCTTCAACGGCGTACCCTATCTAGTCGTAGGATGCAATCATCTCACCGTTATAGCGTATCCGACAAGGTATGCAAAACTTGGATGAGTTTTGTAGCAATGACGCAGATACGCCCTGACAAAATCAAATTCAATGTGGGCCCTAGGGCGACCCCCGGAGCCGTCCCTATCGTTGGGGGCGACTGATAAGCATTTTGCCAAGCTAATCGGCAGACCCTGCCAAGCTCTGGTCAAGAACCCGCCGTTCTCCCCGTCATATTGCGCAACTCAACTTTCTATGCTCCTACACACATGCCACATAGAAAAACACAACATCAAAAAGACAACCACCTTCCAAAACCATCCACCATGGATGCCATCGAGAACAAAGTTGAAGGGGACGCGATGAAGGACATGAGCGGCGGAGGAGGAGGAGAGGAGGCAGCAATTAGGTGGTAGCGGAATGAATAGCACCATAAACCAGGTTACGCAATTCATTCATCGCCTACAATTCCCCTTGACAAACGGAGGTTCTATGAGATAGATGCTGATTCTCTGTGACACGCCAGGCTCCAACAAGTTGTCGAGCAGCGAGGGTATTCCCAGCGCTGGAGACGGCATGATCAACAAGGAGGTGGACTCTGAGGTCAACTAATTTACCTAGGTGAATTAGCTGTACAACAACTAGGCCTACATGCTTGGGATGATGGCAAAGAGATGCGACACACAAAATATGGTTGAGAAGCGTGCATAGCAGACTAGACATACTAGTCGAGCCAAACACTTTGTGATAATGCCGTGCAGTTCAATCACCACATTACTGCATTGTTAATGTGACCGAGTGTGCAAATTGCGAGGCTTCGATCCAGCCAATCCTTACGCAAATCCTTGATGGCCATATCATCAGCCACGCTTCCCTGTTCGTTGTTGTTGCGACGACCTATTGCTCTCTGTAGCATCAGCATGCAGAGCAAGTGACTTCTTCGATTCTCTTTCCCCACGGACGTGTCATTTCTCTTGCAGATCAGATAACGCAATTGAAGGCGTCGGCAAGCCCTGTTAGGGCGTCTGCAGGTCTCGATGTCCTGCGGAGGCCATGTCCCCTGCTCGTGCATGACTTACGCGCAAGCCATAGCGCTCGCATTTCGACAAAATCCCAAGGAGCGGAGAGCGGCAGAAGATGCTCGTGCAAACGCAGCTCCCTGAGCCTTGATACCCGTCTCCGTTTCAAATATTCCTTCGCTCTTGGACAAAGGCTTCCTTGACTCATCACATTCATATCCAACCCGGCGGCCTCCCCCCAAACTCCTCACACCGCGCATCAAACCACTCCACATACCCACCCCTCCCCACCCTCCCTTTCTCCGGGCTCCCCGTCTCCTCCGGCCGAGGATCATATCCCAGATCATAAACATCGCAGAGAGCCTCTTTGCTATACATCGGCACCGGCTGATTAAACCCAAACGACGACGAAGCGGAACTATTCGCTCGTCTTGGTTTCGTGAGTCTGGCTGATTGCAAGGGTGCAGGAGAAGGAGAAGAATTCTCGTAACTGGGACATAAGGGTTTGGGCCAGCTTCTCTGGCTTTCACTCCTGTGGGGCTGTAGGGTCGATTTGTTGAGGGTGCCGTGAGTGAGTAGCCTGAGCAGTGGTTTCATGGCAGGTACGCAGGCGCAAACGATCCCGATGTTAGTCTCAACGGCTGTCCAGATTCCAAGGTCGATAAAGTCATAGGTGAAGTCTGTGGAGATTTGATGTACGGCGATTGTTTCTAGGCGAAGGCCAGCGACTACGATCACGAAGCCACCGAGGGTAAAAATTCCAGAAAGTGCAATCCTTTGAGAGAGGGTGATGTGGAGGTTCCAGAGATAGGGAAGGGGGAGCATCATGATTACGAGGTCGAGGATGATATTTGGAATTTGGATGCCGAGGAAGTAGTGTAGCGTGTCGATGCAGTTTCTGTGCGGTATCATTATATTCCAGTAGGCGTCTATTGGATTGCAAGTGAAGACTGCAACGAGCAGCTGCACAGTCTCTATCAGTATGCATGATCAGAGATGTGCTTTTCTTGTGCTTACGTACCGTGGCAGCTCCCCAAGCCCCGACTGTTATGCCAATCATCGATGCATATAGCCTGAATTGCGGAATATGGAAGATGCGGTAGAGGAACAAGAGGATAGAGAATCTAACAAGTACGATCGATATTGGGTAGATGATCTCCGACGCATATAGGAAAAGCCAGAAGTTCTTGATATCGGCTGGTATTGCCATTATCAATTGTTTTCCAAAGTTGAAGTGCTGGGCACCTGTTAGTGGTCAGTAATGTCTTGATCAAATTGCTATCGCACCATCTTACAATATATCATCAAGACACTCGGTAGCCATGAGAATGGGAGTGCAAGCAGTATGAGCCAATCATCCCACCATAACGAGACCTTGGACAATCTTCTTGAGAGAAAGCGAAGAGTGACTGTTGTAGCTGATAACGCAATCATGGCACAGCAGACTCGGATTAGAAACGGTCCTCTATCTGCGATGAGATCATAGCCTGGTGGCTCCACGGCAGTGGGGTAATTGATTGGCGACATTATGGCTGCTGGGGCAGCACAACAGCAGCAGCAACACTGAGACCGCGGCAACGAAGAGTAGAGATAACAAGTACACCACCATTGACTTTATGTGTGCCAAGTTGAAACGCCACACTCAGAGCACAGACTCTAGCCTTGCGTTGTAGTTTTGAGCTAAGAGTGCGGATGCCACATGGCACAGCATTGCGGAACGAAATTCGGTTGGGCGACAGCACCTTCCACTTGCTAAACAGCAACGACAATCGGGAACCTAGACTGTCAAACCAGCATTCAGACTTTAGACCACGGGTTGTTGCTTGATGATCCTCGAGCCAGAGCCCCAGGTCTAAGCAAGTTTGAGTCTGGATCTATCGCCCAATGTTTACTGCACGACTTTTGATCATCCTCAAAAGGGTTTGTAGTTTGTTTCATAGTAGTAACCGGTGTCAAGAACTCTCTGAGGGATAGCACAACTAAGAAGCTGGTGGACCACAATTCCTAGGATCTTGGATCCCATTTGTCAGAATCGTCCCCAGCCAGCATAGCCTCAGATGTCCCCAATTCGAATGCCGAAAACCCAACCGCTATGGCACGGTGCGGCGTGGAAGGTGGCCACGTGCTCGTCATGGTAGTCAAGAGAGGTATGAAATATAAAGTTGGACACCGGCTTGTCCTCTAGTGCTTGAGACAGTCGTGACTAGACCATATGGGAACAGCGGAACCTAAAGTAATGGCGCTTGAAACCCAATTTTACGGCGGGATCCAACTTTCGCCGTGATTGGTTCATATAATGTCGTGGCATGTGTTGAGAGTAGAAAATGCCGAGATCATGGAAATATATTTCCATCCATTGTATCGCGCCTTCCTCGTAACAGCGAAGTCAAAGTATAGCTCCAAGATTGGAAGCCGGCTCTCCGCGGGCAGAGAGAGGAATGACATCTGAGTCGACGTCGACGTCGTTTGAAGATCTTTGTCGTCTGCCATGGTCCTAGCTGTAGAAGGTGAACGGTCCAGATCGCTGTCATTTTGAAAATCTCCTGGTAATTCTTAAAAAGTGTGGGGAAGAGGGCGATCATATAGTGTTGTCTTCGTCTAAGTGTGGGCTTCTCCAATGTTCCGGCGAAGTTTGAGTAAAACCCAAATGATCGAACGCCCAACTCTTGGTATCCAACGCCTTCCGAATAGTGCAGGAGAATTGGTGGAAACATCATATCTTCGCCACAATTCTGGCCGAAGTCTTCTCCCACAGGATCGAGTTTGAAGCTATCGAGACGGATCTGATGATCGATAAGGCGGCTCATGGTCCATAGGAAATCTTCTCCTAACATCATCTGGAGCATCTAGCCAGTGATATACTCTTGCCTTTACATGATCCCCGCCGAAAAGATCGTGGCTGTCTCTCACGAGGTCTATGTTGTCCAACAGGTAAACAATATCACACTGTTTCCGCGATCTTATGAAATATCGTGACTTCAACAAAGGTCCCGTAGCTAGAAAGAGCGATTCCGATATCTTCTTGTGTTGGCCTTCGAGGTAGATTTCAAGTCTCTCCATTGCATCCTCGTTGCGGAGGTGGTAGACCAGCGAGCGGAAGAAACCCTCGAGAACCGCCAGTTGCTCATCAAACCGGTAGCGATCTGGCTCACGAATAGCCAATCCCAGCTTCGGTGGCCGAAGTTGGGCAAGTGTTTTCGCGCTTCGACATTAAGGTTGCCAGTGGAACTCGCTCTGAATTTGCCAGTTCCATTTGGGTGACTTCGACTTGGATTGGCGGCTGGTTTGGCATCAGAAGTAAGTCTGATGCGTCCGAGTCGTTTGGCGGTGTTATGCTGCATATGCGATGTCCCTGGCTTCACGATAAATATGGTGATTGACTAAGAGAAGGTCGATTTCGCGGAAGTACTCGGGTGGCCGTCCTTGCTCTTCGAGATCTCGTTGCGAGTCTGTGTGCGAGTATGTACGTTTTGGAAGAAGAAGAGATCTTAGATATCAAGGCAGATTTCCAACGGTATTGACAGCAACGCTGATGGTTTATTATTGATGGACGCCACTGGGTGATCTCTGCGGCAGCTTCCGGCAAGGACATTGTTGTATCTGCAGCAACCGCCATAGATTGCCGTTGATGACGAATTATTTTCATTTCACGAAGTCGTGAAGTATGAAAGCGAAAAGCCTTACTGTCTAACAATGATCAAGCACAATTTGAAAGAGCCTATGGGAGAAAGATTCATGGTAGATTAGTCGGAAGGGGACGAGCTGACCCACCAAAAGATACTTTCTGACGATTAATTTCTGTGGTACTCGCAAATGCTTAGGCAGAATTCAAATTTTTGTACCACTAGTGGTGGCAATAGGTCGTACGATGTTCGACCATAGTATTGAAGAATATGTGAGCCAAATCAAAGCACCCGAATTCTCTCATTTGCGCTCAGAAAATGGCAATTCCGTTGACATGTGAGCCAACGCCACCTTGAACATTGTTAGTTGGCATGAATGGTGCAACAGATGAACCTCAGTGGCTTACCTGGGACGTTAGCGGGTGAACTCGTCACAAAGAAGGTCCATCTGTTCTTCTCCTTGCAGACCTGCGACAGCTTCTCAAGGTCCAACATCTCGCCCAATGGGCAGCCCCACAGACTCAGCAAGTACTCATGTAGATGATACTCCTGATTGGTCGGCCACGCCTCGAACGTAGGACTGTCACCCGCAACAGCCGCAAAGTAACAATCATGCAGCCAATCAATCATGGCATCCTCCTGCTTTACGCCAGCATATCTCTGTCCATCATCCGGGCCCAATTGATGCGGTCTCACCGCCAACCTTTTCCTCTCTTCCTGGCTCTTTCCAAAATACGTCCTGATAAACCCACTCCTCACAAATAGTAGATCACCAATCTGTATATCCCCACCCTGGCTCTGAGGCCTGATATCAATGCCCTGATCTTTCCCGCAAGCCTCAAGCTCGGCATAGGATATGCGGTCTGCTTCGTAGGAGTTGAATGCGACGCCCTTCTTATCACAATAGGAGCGGTAGTCAAGGAGGATACCGCGGCCGGCGATGCCGTGGTTTGACCAGTGGTGGATGGAGCATTTGTGGTTGGCTGCTGGGCCAACAATATCAGAGCCATGCGTGTTATTGTAAAAGGAACCGGTTGGTACCCAGGCGAACTGATTGTTGGCTATCAGCATACATACAGTCTTCTGGTGAAGATACCGACATGTCTAAATCCATCCCATTGGGTCCCGCTCTGTGTGTTCAGCTTATATGTATCATCGTAGGCTATATCCTCGGCAAGAGTCTTGATGTTGTGCTCGAAGCTCTCGCGCGCGAAAGCTGGTGTCTCTGGATGGTTCAAAGGGAGACTGGGGCTGTCTTAGCATACAGCTAGCACAGAGGATGTGTATTCGTACTTGATCGGTACCATTTCTCCACTCTTGATCTCGCTCGAAGCCGCGGTCTTGACTCTTGCAGGCGTGAGGAGGTTGAGGCGACCAATCTGTGGAGATATTAGGGTCCTGGCTTTCGACGGAACCTGGGTGCCTACCATATCATTCTCTCCCCATACCCAAGCCGTCTGTAGTCCAGGAGGCGCGTAGGTTGGTTGCGGGACATCCTTACGCTTTGGGAACTTGGTAGAGTCTGGGTCAAAGGGGATGATTGTTGCTGTCTTGTTCATGGTGAGGAAATCTTTGACCTGTCCTAGGCGTGTCTGAGCCGTAGATCTTTGGTCTGCCATGGATTCCCAAATATGGGGGTATAAGGAGAAGAAAGGAACCAATTGACAGGGTGAAATAGAAAGAGGCTTCAAGAGAACAGGAGCAACAATGCCTTCTGCACCCCGCATTGGGAAGTGAAATAGTCTGGCCTAAGGCATTACGTAGAAGGATCGCCGTTGCGGGGAGAGGGATTGTGGGTGCGGAGCGAGGGAAGCCTCGGCATACTCGTAGTCAGGCTAGCCGTCGATACTTGCAATAGAGTGAAATTACAATGAAATACAATTTTTAGACGAGCAGCAAGCCATCCAAGAGGTCAATGGTTGTTGCTGATCTCTATACATACTCGTAGAAGATCAAAGCGGAGCGCGAGAAGGCATCTTTGACCTTGACAGCGCTTCCTTACTTTTGAGCTGCCGTAGCTTTTGGGCTACCGTAGCTTGTACCCCAGCTTATTGTGATACTCCTGCAACTCACACGCAACTTCGGTCCAATTGTGTTTCCAATGTTGAACATTTTGCATCGAAGAAGTACCTTCGCCTACGCTCCGATGCTTGAACACTACTGTCATAGTTTTTTGTTTCCATACGGCACTAGTGAGCCTCGACATTTGCTTGAAAAGAAGATACTATCAAGTGCTTAGCAAGATCGCTGGTGAATGCGCCCTGCTTCGCTACAAGGAAGTCATCGTCAACTTCTGAACCGTCTGTGAGAAAGTCAGAAATAGGCTCTGATCCAGTACACGGAAGCGAATTGTTTTTATACTCCCCTGATACTACTAACTTTCGGACTTTCCAAAGCACCGTGGTCTCAGTCGTGGTTGTACTTGAGCCAAGGCTAAGTTTACAGCGTATTGCGTCGTCACTTTGTTGCCTTCAAAGTACTCATTCGTCCATCCACTTCATTCGCTCCTCCCACCACTTTCGATTGCGACCCTGTCTTGTAAAGACTAAGCAACATCCGGACAATCATCGACTTTCGCACAAAATGGGACTCATAAGTTTCTCAATAAAGCACAGCGCTCGTCCATCGAGAACGCCGTGATGATCCTCCCAGATTCGTCCGGATCAAGCTCGCCACTTGGTATTTTCTAAGCCCAAAGACCTCCACTTAATGGAAAAGATAACATATAGGGCTGGTAGGAAGCGTCCAGGCTAGGGATAGCCACCGCAGAATTGATCAAACCTTCTCTCGTTGAATGCCTCGCCTTTCCATCCGCGAGCACCTAAGAAGATAGCCTTGACATGTATCTGGAGAGACACGAGACACTACATTCCTGATTGTAAGTTGAAGCTATGACTTTATGGAGGTAGCTGCCAAGCGAGAATCACCCCAGAAAATTTCAAGACCTCTGTAGCAGTGTTGTCGCCCCACAAGGGCTATTATGGTTCGGGCACCGAGCTATCGTCCCGACATTGAAGCAATATCGATGGCTGGATACTACGTTGAGGTGGCAATCGGTATCAAAGTAAGGCGACTTGCTTATTTCACCCACATGCCAGTACTGTTTAGCCAGTTGGATAAATGCTGACATAGCCTTATACCGTATGTCGCATATCGCATGAACGTGGCTGACACGAGCGGCTCACGTGAGCGCGGAGCCTCGTACCCTAAATGAAGATATACCAATCATTCCCGCCGACTTGACGCGCGACATCGTCACCTTCAACATTCCTTTCGCTCTCCTTGCATTCACAAATGACAACGCTGACAATGAACATGTCTAACCTAGCTATCGTACACCACCAAGGGAAATTGCGAACGCGTGGTGGATACCGATTGAAAAGAAGCACTAGATAAGGCGAAAAATGACAGCAGATATGATTCAACTTCTTTCTCCGAAAGATATAAAGGGACTCTTCTAGCCAGGTTTCTTCTAGCCAGGTTTTTACAACATTAATTTCATCCTCTAATACTCGACACCTATCAAACATCCAGGCTGAAGCTGTCATCCCAATTGTTCACTATACTCTTCAGCAACAGCTTCATCGCACTGTGCCTGGCTGCCTGCAGCTTAGCCACCAAAGCTGCGATAAGTCACCCTCCAATGGTCAGAATCTCAGTCAGAACTCACACTAAACCTTTCCCTATACGACAGAGTTACGGAGGAATTGCCGCCCTTTCCCCGATCTTCGATGTCGCATTCTACTGCGGTCGCTACATCAAGATTACCAACACTGGCGGCGGCCTGAAAATTTTCGGTGGCGGGAACGAAATACTCGTCACTGTGGCTGACACTTGCGATGATTGTGCTGAGGCCGATCTTGGTAAGTCATTAAACAGTCTTTTCAACGCAGATTTACAGCTGCTAAAAATCGCTACAGTTTGGACGCAGGCTCCATCAGTCTTCTGTTGGAGAATCGCACGATTGAGCATCCGTATCCTGCAGCGACGGAGTTCAGCATTCAATGGTAAGTACATATTAAGCTGGACTGCTGCCTGATTGTTGATTTTGCTGACTTGACTGGTCGCAAGGTATCTGTGCGGTTCCGACGGCAATTGCTAAATGGATCGCACAAAACAGGTCGTGGGTCTGTCATGAATTGGGATTATAGATGGCTTTCAAGGAGCACGTTGATTCAACCCAGTCTTTTCCCGATCTCAACGCGATGATACATGGGGCGCGTGCGCCAACGCTCATTTGTCAGCCTTCAATTGTACCAAAGTAGAAACGCAGATTTGAAAATCACGATAGAGATTCAAAAGATAGAATGTCAGCCTAGTAAAAGTTTTAACAGAAAACACGAGTAGCTGGTGTATTGCCCCAAGAGATCACTTGGGTTCTAAGCTAGCCCTGCCCAGAAGTATGCTGATGGAGCTGGCACGCTGTGCTACGGCAACTAATCCTTTTTCCTCGAACAAAGTTTGAAACAAGAGAAGAACTTTTTCATTGTTCCCTTTACATTTGTGGCATGATATCTCGAGAAGCTCTCTTCACCTGGACTGAGAGGCTTGGCTGACATTGAACGTACGGCACCGAAATGGGGCCAATATCCGTACTCCGGGCGCCTAATGCAACGAGGTCTCCTCTCATAGTAACGGCGAGCACTTTCTTCGTAGGCTGCATTACTTTTGAGAGGTTGAATGAGCAACATCGAGTACTACCGATACATGGGGCTGTCTCGCTGCACCTCAACTTCGTACCCCAGCCCGTAGACGCGAGGGCGCGACTTCTCACAGTGTGTATCCTACCAATACTGCCTTGAATTAAACACCTTCTCGGCAAACCGGCACTTCCTACTGTCGTTGTATTTGTCCAAATGCCGTAACCGGCTCGCCACGCATCTTTCATGGCGCTGACAATAATATGGGTAGTCTTTGTAGTGTTGCCTCCTTTCGCCTTTGGTGTCAAATGTCTCATCGCAGCAACAGCATCTTAGTTCGCCATAAGTAGTACCACAAGTAGCGTAGGTTATGCCTGCATGAGACTGCGTCGCCCCGAAATTTCTGTCATAGCTTCCACTGTTGATGTAGCGGTCCACATCGCCATTGGTGGTTTCGAAGGCTTTGCCTCCAGCTGCATTATAGATGACGGCGTTGCACGCTTTGTTCGGGTTGTAGTGGATCTCGCCTTGGTTGTAAATGAAGGTGGTGGGATAGCTGCTTTGACTTAGGTGCTGAGAGACATGGTTATCAAAGGGGTTGAAAACTTTGCCGAACGTCAGCTGAGATCCCTTCGGAAAGGATGATACTTACAGTAGTTGGATAAGTTGGATGATATGTTGTATTGTGGAAGACTTGATTCGTTTGCGAGAGCACGGGTAGTGGAATTGCTACGTGGACGCAGCTGAGGAAACTTGTTGTTGCCAAGGGTTGCCAGTTCTTGCAGAACGTTAGCAATAGTCTATGTGGGAAGGAAAAGACTTACGGTAGTTACTACACATCTTTGATGATGTGTCGTCCTATGAATAGATTAGATTGTTCACCACGATAATAAGCAAGGCATTGAGAGGCTCTGTTGAGGATGGAAAAATACCCCGATCTTATTGAAATTTATCAGCTGATGCCCCACTGGATCCCCAACGTCGGTAGATGACAACGCATCGAATATGCTTGCATCCGAACTTGCATGGAAGTCTGAGCAGGCGAATACTTCCAGCTGGCCTTTTGAACTCCAACCATCCTGAATCCGCTTGCTTCTCTCACAAGTCAACAGGTACTCATTACCATGCAGCTAATCAATCATCGTCTATCCATCAATACACTTTGAAGTTTGAATTTCCTGCCCCTCTTAGCGTATAGCTTTGCGTATCCTGTACTGACCCTGCATACCGGCGGGTACCAGCATTTTAGACGTATCATAATTACCCTACCACAACGTAGTATATCTCTATCAATCGCATAAACGGCAGGGCACCGAATGTGGTCGGATCTATGGGGTTTGTACATTAGCAGCGGTCACTGGTGGCCGATGGCAACCCTCCCTCAAATAACGCTGACGTCCGTTCGAATTCATTAGGCCGATGCAATTGGCCTCCCGATCCGCCTGAAGTTGCGTTTTCTCTCCATGAATAGATCAGCTCAAATTGCCCATCGTAACTAGAGCTAATGAAGCTTGTATTACAATATGTTGACCCGAGGTGTCTGCCGGAAGAAGCAGGTGAGCCATAGGATGCACCCAACAGAATAGTCTCGCCTTCAAGATCTGAGCGCACTTTTTTCTATGCCATGCTCGAACCCGGCTTGCATGCATGCATGAGGCGGGGACGAAAGTAAAAGCTTGTACAGCGCCAATGGAGGAATGAAAATAGACGAGTCGTCAGTCGCGCAGGTGATGCGAGCCAGAAGAGAAGACGCGTAAGCTAGGAGTATTGGCGAAGGCAGTAAGAAGACTTTGGGAGAGGCTGGTGGCATGATATCTTTTTCGTAGCGGCTTCTTTCGGTTGATACACGCTCAAAAGCCAAGCTCCTAAATTTTATTCAGACCATCTATCCACTATATCTCCAATCTAGCACCATTAAAGCTAATGTAATGGTTTCCTCATATATATAAAGCCAGGCAGCAGCTCACCTCAATGTCCCAGCTTCTTCGGTCACGGCGACAATCACTCAAGCGACACTCATCTGACACCAGATCGAGCATGAACTGGGGCGACTCAAATGTTGCAGGCTAGTCTTTGGTGACAGTGGGCATGTGTTTCTTCTCAACGTACGGAGCAGACCCAACCTCTGCTCGCCTACTCCAGAGTTCTACGACCATCAGACACGTCGCGCAATCGCCACTTGTTTTGTTACTCGAGCCCGATTAAGGCTGGGGGGACATTTAAGAAGGGTTTTTAGAACTTGGTCGTGCGTAGGTTCTTGGGTCTTGAATAAATTCTAAGGCCACAAGAACTAGCTTCTGCTTAGTCATACCCTGCTGTCATCGTTGCCTCGGTCCCTTAGACCTGCCGAGTCCGCTAAGCCTCTTCGGATTAGCCTCTTGATTACCTTAGGTAAGGTACGAAGCTGAACAGCGGCTCTGTAGGAAGCGCAAGGCGCTAACCCGAAGGGGCTTAGAGGAGCTTGGCACATCTGAGGGTCTGAGGCAATATCATCGTAGGGAATAGACGTGTTGGTAAGATCACCTTCTGATCATCCGCTCACACGCAAGCCTACCGAGAATAAGTGTGGTACAGTCGATTTTCTCGAATACGATGCTGACTCGGTGGTTGAAAGCCAAGGATCACGTTGATGGAGGGGAAAATGATCCTGCGCCTTCCTTGCCCTCTCAAAGAATCTAAGCCCCCCAGCTTCTTCACTGTCAGCTTTCCTCTGCCCTTCACTTAGCAAAAAACGCGACGGCCATCCTGATTGAAAGACGGAGAGACTCCTCCCAAACGCCTACTGCCTCCTACGATGCGGGCTTCATCGTCGGATCTATAGAAAGCCTTCTAATCTCAATGACTTCTCTTGTCTAGCCTCGTTAATATGCGCCTTCTCCATACTTCCACCCTCAGGCTCCGCGAATTCTACGGTGACAGAACACCAGAGTACGCCATACTCTCCCACACATGGGGCGAAGAAGAAGTGTCCCTTCAAGAGTTAGAGAAACCCGAGTCGAAGGCTCGGGCTGGATACTCGAAGATCATAGGCTGCTGCGCATTGGCCCAATTGCAAGGTTGGGAATATGTCTGGATTGATACCTGCTGCATAGACAAGACCAGCAGTGCCGAGCTCTCGGAGGCGATCAATTCCATGTTCCGTTGGTACCGAGACGCGAAAGTCTGCTACGCCTACCTAGCGGATGTCTCTGTTCTGTCACTCGAATCCGCTGCTATGGAGGTATTCCGTGGTAGCCGGTGGTTTACAAGAGGTTGGTGTCTTCAGGAACTTCTGGCGCCCGAGACTCTGGTGTTTTACGATCGAGACTGGAAGGAGATAGGGACGAAGCAGGGCCTACAAACCGAGATCTCGATCTTCACTGGCATCAAAGAGGAACACGTCAGTAATCCAATGAGCGCGAGCACAGCGCAGAAGATGTCATGGGCTTCTAAGAGGAAGATCACAAGGCTAGAGGACATCTAGTATTGTTTAATAGGGCTTTTTGATGTCAATATGCCACTGCTCTACGGCGAATGTAAGTGATTATAAAGGAATTTCTCCCATCTTGATTGAAGTCGCGAGTCATGTGCGGGCACACGACCGCCCAAGTCCTGCAACGTGCCTGATAACTCGACTTCGAATTTTTGAGATGTAATACTAATTCGGAATCTGCATCAGGACAAAAAGCGTTCATGAGGTTGCAATACGAAATCGCAAGATATTCTCATGACGAGTCCCTCTTCGCTTGGAATGACTCAGATCTGCACTGGAGTGGAATATTCGCCCAGTCACCCGCCGCATTTGCGGACTCTGGAGATATCGTCTCAGTCACATTTCCTCAATTCTATAGAACTCCATGGAGTGTGACCAATAGAGGCTTGGCAATAGACCTCGACGTCAGAAGGGCGTTGTCCTTCCTAATTGGAGGAACAACCAGCGGGGTCCCCCTGTTGGAGCTGGCTCCACTTCACTGCGCAAGGTCTGGAGACAAGGACAATCCTATCTGTATCCGGTTATATAGACAATCTCAAGATGACCTGGTCAGATGTGGTCTCGGTGAGGTGTTTTTGGGTAAAAGCCCCGTGGCTGGCAATCTCCAAGATCGGGCGTATGAGCGCAGAACGGTATACATCAGGCAAGTCTGTATTTCTCCAGATCCCCTCGCCTCTATCTCGTATTCAAACCCAGAGATCCAGTCGTTCGGCCTTTCCGCATCGCTGCGAGCACTACAGGAAAAAGGATTCTCGCTTTCAGGACCCTACCTGTCCAATTCAAACCTGGCTTTATGGGATGGGAATAGTGCCACAATAACTCTCGGTGAAGGGTTTGCAGCCCTCTTGTTCACTCATGGATACGGGGAAGACTTCGTGTTGATCCTACGCGTATCACGAGATTTCCCGACTATCGATATTCTCATTCAAACGCACAGCGAAAAATTGCCTCTCAAAGGACCTCTGATATACCGTTTGTACGGCTTGTCAGAATCCTGGGATAACTCAGGAGAAGTCCAATTTTCTGGGCCACTACAGGGTAGACACGCGCTGTCTGTTGCTTTGAGGAAGCGGTCCGCTCCTGGGCAGAAATATTACTTTGTCGACATCAGTATTACTGAGCTGTTGCCAAGTGAAGTGATACCGAGTGAGCCAATACCAAAGGGTACTCATCAAGAAAAGACAAAGAAGTCGGCCTTCTCACGTCGTCTGCTTGCTAGGAAGTGGATTTAGAAAACGACTCTGCGTATAATGTATACTCTTGCCATCATCCTTCAGTCATCGAGCGCTCTCTCGCACATCCTTGTTCTATCTATATATGGCTCGAAAGCGAAATACAGAATGGGAGGTGTTCCTCCAAGTCTAGCTCTGTCCAAAAGCTAGCCGGTCGTAGGACTAGAGACACCTTTTTGTGAGCTTTACAGGCTTATACCAGCATTGCAGATTTGGTTGGATGTCACAATGAGTGGTGGCTACGAGAGCTACAGAGCCCAAGATTTCCAGCACAAAACCCTTCAAGAGCAAAGAACTCCCTATTAGCAGTCAAGGCAAGCCGCGGTTGTGTAATCTTTGACTCTTAGATAGGCTCAAATCCTTATTTTTCCTACTCAACACGAGGATTTTTTGTGCTTGAGTCGATTACGCTGGCGTCACTTATCTTGATACTAAGCCTGATTAAACAATTACCTTCCGCAATCCGTTCACTCACAATGCCAACGAGAAAGTCGAAATACCTAAGATAACCCTAAAGACGTGCGGGATAGATTGTCCAAGAAAGTTAATGAGACTCGAAGAGAATCTACTTACCACAGCATCCCACGAAGATGGTTCGCCTGATAGGAACGCCCATCCACCTCCTCTTCACTATCTACGCTACGTCAATCTTCCCCCTTCCCTCCTCTGCATTCCAAATCCCCTTCCTCCATTACCAACCCACACCACTCACCCTCCTCTCCTACACCACCTCGTTGTTTACCGCAAGCCCAAACGACTGCACCTGCCAAGGCGGCGAGCAGCAGACTTGGCCAATCGCCAGCACAACCCAAATAATCCACCTCAGTGCCCTGATCTACTGCCCTCACGGCTCAGGAGGCATAAGCTGGAAGGTAGATGACCAAGTGACAGCACCATGGTAGAAGATGAGTTGGAGAGGCGTCAGCGCTACTCAACCGGCTTTGGGGCGGCAGAATCGGAAGAGAGTGGGGGCTTGCGCTTGCGTGTGTGTTCTATCAGGATTGGAAGTGTGAGAGGTTGAAGGAGGTGCGGCGGGGTGGGACTTTTGTGTGGGGTTCATTTTGGGGGTAGATGGGGACAAAGAAGTCATGTCTTTTCTTAGGGTAGAATGGCATCTCGGCTAGTGAAAGTAGTTTAATGTGCCAGATTTGGTGTCAGCATAAGTGGCAGTCTGGGACGCCAGTGTCTTGGAACTTGAGTCGAATCACAATCGATTGGAGCAGCAAAGTCGAGCCACTCATTGACTGACCGCGACTCATCTTAAGCGTTAACAGACTACTCCTCTACTCCTCCAAACCCTTCGCACCCAAACCCTTACTTCTCAGATTCTGTACCTATACAGTAGATCTTAAAACCATCGAGACTTACGCTAAACGGATGGCCCGCGCACCTTATTTAGGCGGGGCAACCATTGATATTAAGTGAACGTATATATAATGAGTTATTCGTATAGTAGGCCCGTATTAATACCTTAATCGAGTAAAATTAAAATTAAATTAAGGCCTAGTTATAGTATAGTATATAAACCGCCTTTTCCTAACTTTTATAGAGATATTATCGTCGTTACCGCCCTTAAAATACCTTTAAAAAAGTCTAGAAATAATAATAATAAAAAACCCTCGTTAAAGAAGCCTCCTCCTAGGAAATAAAAATTATCTATACTATTAAAAAGTATTATTACCGATAACGCCGCTTTTATAACTTATTTATTTATTTAATAAATAAAATTATTTTAACCTCGCCTATAATAGACCCCGAGTTATATAAAGATTTATAATTTAATTTCTATTAAAACGCTAGGATATTTAAAATTAATAATTTATTTTAAGGTATTTAAAAATAGTAAAGTTCCTAGGCCTTAAATCTTATTTAGTAAATAATTAAATAACTTTTAACCTAGTTTAAGATCTTTATTATTATTTTTATTTTAATTAAATGAAAATATAGAACCTCCTCCTCTTTATTTTAAATCTTTTATAATTTAAGAAAACTTCGACGAGTTTATAAAAATACGGGCTAAAAGTATTTTTATTTTTATAATACTATTTAAGTCCTTTAGTAATTTACTTTTTCAAAAAACGAGATTATTTAATAAAGAGTATAAAGATAAAGATAAAAATAAGGATAAAGATTTTAAATAAGAAATAATTATAATTAAAATTAAGCGAGTTAAATTTATTATTATTAAAGTTATTAAGGCGCGTAAAGTTTATAAAATAATAATTATTAAAATAATTAAATTAGTTATTATTAAAATTACTACTATTATTTAAATTACTATTAAAGTTAATATATTAATATTTACTATTAAGAATAAACTTATAACGGTATTATATTAAAAATATATCCTATTATACTAGATAAAGAAGACGATTACTTTATATAACGAGTTAAAGAGTTATAATATTAATTATTATAATTATAATTTAGTATACTATTTACTAGTTTCTTAATACCGAAATTTACCTACCTTAGTATTTCGCCCTTAGCGAAGTAGAACGAATTAATTATTACTACTTTATAGAATATAACTTTATTAATTAATAGTAACGGCTTTTATATATCCTAATAAGCGCTATATTACGTTTATTAGATATTCGATCTACTAGTTATATAGTAGTACTAGTATTCGAATTAAAATTATTCGATAACATTCTTTTATCCGTACCTTATCTCCTTTATTAATTTATTTTAATAGAATAGAATACTACCTATATAATAATCTCGTTAAAATAGAATATTATCTCTTTTTTCTCTACCGAAGTAACTAGCTCTACTATATTAAGGCCTACTATAATAATCCTAAAACTAAATATATTATATTTTAATATATTATACCTAATTATCTAGTATAGTTATAGAAGTCTTTTATTATAATATACTAGCTACGTAAATAACTACTATAATTATATCTATAATTTAGGTACTACGTTAACGAATTTAATTTTAACGAATCCGTTCTATTATTCTCCTATATAATATTCTACTTTATTATACCTTCCTATTAAATTCGTTAAGATTTAATCTTACTAGAAATAGAGAAGTTTAGTTATTACTATTTAATTTAGGTTAAAATTATATTTTATCTCCGCGGCCCGAATAAGAATCTTTAATAGAATCTAAATCTTATTTTAAATTCCTCTCTATATTAGTCCTCCGTACTACTATTCTTAAAGTCTATATACTAGTAATTTTATAATTATTTTATTTATAAGAGTACTAAGTTCTCTATTTTTAAAAGAAATTAAATAATAATTAATTCGTTTATAATAAACTAAACTAAATACCTTATCGTTAAAAAAATTCTACTTTTAATTTAAAAGTAATTACTATTTAGATTAATTTCATTATATTTATTATAGGAGTAGATAATTCGTTTAATTAAAAGAATTATTTATTTATTAACGCCTTCCGTTTATAGGAATTCTACTATATTAAAAAGTACCCTACGGAAGTCTTTAGTAAATATATTAAAGTAATCGATAATTTCGACTCCGTCTATCTACTCCTAGAAGGATTTATTATAATATCTACTAATATCGCTAACCGTAAAATTATAATCTTAGTATTCTAACTCGACGAATTTACCTATTTAAACTACTCTTTTATTAATAATATCGACGACTAGACGTTACTCGCTATATTATTAATTATTTCGTTAGTCGGAATTTCCGGCCGGCCTAGCCTCTTTATAATAATCCTAAAATTTAACGAGCTCGATTACGATTTATAGAAATACCTAGTTAGCCGAATAATTAAATTATTAATATTACCGCCCTCCGAGTAACGTAATACGGTTTAAAATAAATATTTAAATTACTCGCCTATTATTTAAAGTTCCTATATTAACGGGGAATATATCTTTTTCTTTACCGCCGAAATTAATATCCTCGCTCTTAGAATAAACTATAAGAGTAATTTTAATAAAAGAGATTATCTTCCGAAACTTTATTAGACTAGAAGAATAATACTTCGCTATAAATAAAACTATAATCTAACGAATAATTAATAGTATTATCGAAATTACTATTAAATCTATAGCCGCTAGATTCGCCGCTATTATATAATTAAATTAATAAGAGTTATAAAGATTTTAGGGTCCTTAAGGCCTATAAGGTCCCTAAGAAAATAACTTTATTATAATAAATTCATCGAAATAAAATATTATTAATATAAGATTTTTTAATTTTAATTACGACGGTAAATTATCCTATAATAATACTTTTATAAAATATATAGAAAAGAATACCTACTTTCGCGATATATATTTCTTTATCGATTATACTAAATAGTTTATCCCTACTAAAGGCGCCGAAGCCGTATATATTAACTTATAATTTAGTTTATAAAGAATATTACTTATTTAATAAATTAACGAATTATTAAATACGGAATATCGTATTACTACCTTAAGTACCGGTATCGACGAATAAACGGCGCTATTAGTAAAATATTTTAAATAACTCTTTAACGTCGCTATCAATTTCTTACTACGGGAGATTTATACTTTTATAAATACTATTAATAAACGCGAGCCTAAGGAGTTTATATAGAAGATATTATAAATTATTAGAAATACTAGTATTCTAAAACTTAAACTTTAATTTAATATAATTTATAATAATATTGATTTAGACCTTCGTATTTATATCCCGCGTTTTATAAATTAATTAATTATCGATTCTTTCTTTATATAACTAGATAACTAAAAGTTTAAATAATAAATTATAATAACTAGGAAGTCTAATAAATAATTAAATAAATAAATAGTTCCGTAGAACCGTAATAACTACGGCTATAAATAGCGTTAACTATAATAATAATAGTATAATTAATATTAGAACTTTCGTTAATCTTTTATTCTTTACCGTCCTACGGAAGGCTTTAGAACTTTATATAAAAATATTTATAGAAGTAATAATACTATTTTCGGGAGTAGTAATACTCTTTATAATAATAATTTATATAGGTCGTTTCCTTCTTATTTCTTTTAACTTTAATAAAATAATATTAACTAGTAATAATAATAGTATTTTAACTATATACTATCTCCTTAAAGGTAGTTATAAATAATAAACGAAAGTTTAAATTCGTTACCTAGGTAGAAGATATTTCCTCTTAAATCTTAAAACTAAAATTTAAAAGTAAAAAAAAACTTTAATAAAAATCTCTTTAAGAAGCCTATTATATAGAAGGTTTATTATATTAATAATTAATAAAGTTCTAGAGCCGGTTTAACGGAAGACTAGTTCACGGAAGATTTTTATATAACCGAAGACCTTAATAACGAAAATTAAATAGTAGATTTCTATAATTATAAAGACGCCTTCTATTAAGGTATAATATAAACTAGTAAACCGGATAACGATACCGTCGGCTAAGAATATAAAGAAACGGTTAATAAGTTTTTCGTCGGTAAATACTTTATTACGACTAAAATTACTATTTATTAATTATATAAATAATCGTTCCTATCTAGTAATAAATTATATAAATATATCCGATAATATCGACTTAAGGTAAATATAATTATTAACGAGATATTTATTATAACGGATTCTAGTATAGCTACGATATTAATAATTATTAAAATATATATATCTTCTATCTCGCCGAAACGGATTATTAAATTTATATCTACGGATAAACTTATTAGTAGCTATATATTCTAAAGTTACCGGTATATTATAATTAAAATTTCCGTAGAGTTAAATAACTAGCTCTATAAATTCTATTTTAATATTAAATATACTATAAACTTTATAGATCGGTAGTTTTTAAAGAAATTTATAAATCTTGGTTTATAAATAGAGATTTATAAAATATTAATAACTATAAAAGTACGTGGCCTAGGGTCGAATAAATATAATATAAATAAATTTACTATTATCCCTATATATATTCCCGGTAAAGACGGGAAAATTACTTTTATTACCCGCGAGTTATATATTATAAACGACTTATTAATAAATATATTTATTAGAATTAATATAATAAAGTTTAAAGGTATTATTATTAATACTAGTAGAGATATTATTACTATTATCTCGTATAACTCGCTATAGGTTCCGGTTTCTATAATTATAAAGAGTACTAAAATAGATATTTTTATAATTAATAAAATTCGCTAGATAATACTACCTTATATAGATATAATCGTAAAAATAAAATCGATAAAACTTCCTAGTAATTAGGATTTATTATTTAAATTATTTTAATTTAATACTTTAATAATATTAGTTTATATCGTTAACTACGATATAAATAAGATTATAATTCGGAATAATACGGTTATACCGGTAGTAATAAAGAGGTATATTAAATTTAGGAAAATAATAAAATATAAAGCGCCTAAATATTTCTAGGTCGACGCTTTTTATACTAGCCTAGTAATAAAACTACTAAAGATTTTTATTTCGAAACTTTTCGTAAAGTCTTATTTTAAAATAGGTTTTATTTTAATAGTTATATTTAACGTAATTACCGCCCCTAATACTTTTAATATTAATAGTATTTCGGTTACGCCGATTAATATCTAAAATAAAATACTATATATTTCTATAATACCGAAGTCCTCGATTTAGAATCCCTTTTTTATTATAAAGCCTTCCGTAAAGGAGTTTATAATAATATAATATTATACTACTAAAGTACCGAACTTTTAAAAAATACTATATAATACTAGTATTATAATCTACGGAGATAACTCCTCGGTTAATAAAATTACTAACGTCGTCGATTCCTTTCTTAATCTTTGGAAAGATACGGGAAATATTATAAATATCCTAGAATCTAAATAAATAGAAATCTTTTTAATTAATAATTAGAAAGAGCTTTATAAAACTAGTTAAACTCGTATATATCCGTTAAATAAACGGGATAAGGATATTATTAATAAAGCCTTCGACGAGCTATATTAGTAGGGAAGAATAAAATAGATTTTTATAATAACGCCTTTCTCTTTCCTATACTTTATAGTTTAAAAGAATACTATATCGGGGCCGAAGAGCCGTATAATAATCAATATTAAAATACTTAATAAAATTATTATATTTAATATATATCCTATATTTATCTAAATAGAAATCCTAGCTTTATTTATTAATACTATATATATCTTAATTATCGACGCTACCGCTTTCTTCTACTAATAGTAGGTAAAACGATATTATAAATATTATCTAACTATAATTATTTATAAAGATTAGGAAATATTTAACGTCTTTATAATAAGATACCGTAACTCGCCGGTTTACGTTTAGTATATAATTAACCGAATTTTATATCTATACCGAAAATTCTACCGCGTATATATAAATAATATTATTATTATTTTTACGTCCCTATTAAAGTATATCGAATATTTAATACTAATATTCTAAATATTTTTAGAGATAAATATTTATTTCTTTATAAAGAAATCTTTCCTAAGATACCCGTCGGCGTAGTTACTCGACTAGTATATTAATACTTTAGGCCTAGTAATAGTTAATAATAAACTCGTTATAATACGGAATTTTTAATTTCTATAAATATTATAAACTTTAAAATAATACCTTAAGATAATAGGTTATTTAAAATAATATATTTTATATTATATAATCGTCGTTAAACTACTATAAAATAGGAAGATATTATTAAATTAATAAAACTATCGGAATATATAGGGTAAAAGTATACGGGGTAATACTCGTAAAATTATTATAAAGAAATCTCTACTCGATACGCCTACCCTAATAGAGGTTAATATATATAAGTATTTATAAAAGCTATTTATTAATCTTATAATACTATACTACACCGACCTTAAAAGGCCTTTATTCGTCGATTTAGATACTAATAAAGAATAGGGCTTCGGCGTATATATATATTATATTAAGAATAATAACGTCGAAACTCCGCCTAAATAAAAGACGTTATAATTTATTCTCTTTTTATTACGATAATTAACTTTAGTTAAGACTAGGTACTAGCCTATTAAACTAAAGATAACTAGTATTATATAAATCGTAAAGAAGATTCGCTACTTTATCGAAATAATTAATAATACTATTACTATTATTATCTATACCGACTACGCGTCTACTATAAGTATTATTCGTTAAATATTGATAAATACTATATTTACTAAAAAGCTAAACCTTAGGTTAATCCGTATATCGGAATATTTATAAAGATTTAAAATTAAGCTTCGATATAAATTAAGTAAAATTAATATAATACCCGATACTTTATTACGCTTAGTAAATCGTTTATACCGATTAGAAACTAATAAGTCGATTCTTAATACCCTCTCTATAGTATTTCTAGTTAATATTATCGCCGTAAACAACGAATTCAAGGTATATATTCGTAACGTTTACGCGGAACTATATTAGGCTAGGATATTATTATAGTAGAAAAAAACGCCGCCTTAAGAGATAACGCCGCGAAATTACTATATAAACTAGTCGATAACTTACTTTGTTATAACGATATCGAATATAACTTTCTTTATCTATATTTACTAACTTTATTAGAGTATAAAGTTTTCTAGAAAATATATAATAATATAAGGTACCCGGGCTATACTAGAATATATAAAAAACTTACTAGTAATATCTACGTATTTAATATATTAATAAAATTATATAAATATCTTCGCTACTATCCTTATTATTAGTTATATTAAATATTAAAATATTAGTTATATAAATTATTATAACCGATCTACTCTCCTATTAAGCCCTTTTATACTCTTATTATCGATTTTATCCTAGTACTACTAAAGACTATAATAGGAGAAAATTATATTATATTAATTATATATAAATTTAATAAGACGGTAATTTTTATTACGGGCTAGGTAGTTTAGAGCGGGCCTTAATAAATAAACTAGTTATTAATTAAACTTTTATTATTAAATTAGGACCTTCCTATAACTATTATCTCTAACCGAGACTAACGATTTATTAATTAATTATAGAAGTAGATTATAACTAAACTTAGAGTTAATATATTTTATTTAACGGTATATTATTTATAGATTAACGGATAGTTTAAAAAATTAAACGAGGTTATCGAAATTATACTCCGCTACTTCCTATTTATAGTTAATATAAATAAATAACCGGTAGTATTACCGTAATTATTTATTACTCTAAATAATTTAACTAAATATAATAGTATACGTCTAATATCTATATAAATCCTATATAGTTTTAAAATTAGGGAATTACTCGATTTATTAAATTTTAATAATTTTAGTTTTTTAGATACCCCCGCCGAAACCTTCTATAACGTAGAGTTCTCTATTATGAAAATATAGTTATTTATTATAAGAGTTATTATAGAAGCCTTCTATAATATCGAATATCTTAAAGTATTCTTTATTACAATATACCGCCCTAAATATATTAACGCCTAGGATATTATTACTTTTACTTTAATTTAGATAAAGAAATATTATAATTCCCGCTATAAACCGATATTCTTTAAAATCGGTAATATAGTATATTTATAACTATACCGTAGATATTAAATAACTAGTATTCTCTTATGTAAAATTAAATAATAATTCGTTAGTCCCTTCTAGGTTATTAAATATATCGGAAGACTTATATACCGCCTATAACTACCGCCTACTATAATTATTTATAATATTATTTTAGTTATATACTTAGAATTTATTATAGTCTCTTTTTCTAATTTTTATAGAAGATATCCGGAACTCTTTAAACCTATTATCGTCGATAACGAAAACGAGTATAAAATAAATAAATTAATATAAAAGTAATAGCGTCGGTTTAGGAAGGTAAAGAATATTATTATATAATATCTAGTTCGCTAGAAAAACTACGGCCTAAAGGATAATAAATAGATATTAGTTAAATAACTTTAATATACTAGTACCTTAATAGAAGAGTATAAGGTTACGTATAAATAGTTTACTAGATTTTCTTAATAGTAATAGAGTATTTATTCTACGGGCTTTAAAAAGTATTTTATTATATTTATTTTAATATAGTTTATAAAATACCCTTAAGTATACTATCGGGGCGATGATCTTATTTATTTAATAATAACTATTATAGTTATAATTTAGTGTATTATTTACTAGTTTCTTAATACCGAAGTCTACCTACTTTAGTATTTCGCCTTTAGCGAAGTAGAACGAATTAATTATTACTACTTTATAAAATATAACCTTATTATTAACGGTTTAGAATTATTCTTATTAAGACGAGTCTTTAGAGACTATTAAGAGAAGGTTAATAAATATACTCTTAAATATAAATTCCCTATTTACCGGGTTTTTATAACGGCGACTTTATTCTATAATAAACTAGTATTAATAAAACGATATCCGTAGTTTATAAACGACGTTAGTAATTAGGGAGTTATTAAGAACTAGCTAGATTACTTTTTTAAAAGTAATAAAAATAAACTAGAGATCGAACTATTTTTATATTAAACTCTTATTTTTATAAAGGAAATACTCGCTACTATCTCTTCTTTATAACTAGTCGTTACTAGTCTTTTTATTACTAGTTCTAGTACCGGAGTTAATATTAATAACCTTATTTCTAGAGTAATTATTATAATTACTAGTATATAAGAGCTAGTACCTTAGTATAAGATAGTAACTTATTTGTACCGCTAGATAGAAAAAAGAATAGAATATATAATACACTAAGATTAAATCTTAACTACTATTTTATTTCGTTAATACTATAATTCTTACGTATCTTATTTCGTTAATACTATATTCTTACTATTTAGTAGTAACGGTTTAGTCGAATTCTATTTATAAATAAAAGGAGACCGGTTACTAGCCTTTAAAATACTAGTTATAAAGTACTAAATCCTCTACTAATATCTTAAAGATATAACTATTATCCGTACTATTATTCTCTTATATAGGTCGAATTATTTTAAAGGACTATAAATTAATTATAATTTATCCTCGTATCTACTATTAGTTATAATATTAATATTAACCCTTTAACCGTTAATATTCTACGACGACGAACGAAGCGAGCCTCTTCGTTTTCGTCTTAATTATTATATATAATAGTAGTATTTCTTTACGCTAGCTACGCCTACCCTAAATCCTAATAATCGAGTTATTATACTAGGCTTTTATAATTATATAAATTGGTTTATAAGCGCGCTTTATAAACTTAAAGGATTATTTATACCCCGGTTATAAAGAGTACTCTATATTTCGGCCGTAGGCGTAGGGAATGATTTATATTAAATTAAAATATCGCCGCCGTCTATATTATATATTACTATTTTCGTTTATATAAAAAATCCTTACCTTTTCTTAAAGATCTCGGTTTAATTATAATTAATTATTAGGAAAGTTAAATCGCGCCGGAATTACGGAGTTAAAAATAAAGTTTACTTTTCTTATAATCTAAAACCTATATTTACCCGAAAGCGGAGAAGCGGTATTTATCCTACTAAAAATTATAACGAAATCGATAGGTTTTCCCCGCGTTAAAATAGGAACCCTAAAAATTTCTTTTTAATTCTTTATTTCTTACCTTTTATTTCGCTATTTCTAACTCGCGTAATCGAGGTTTGAATTTTCGATACTATATAAATAAGCTTTCGAACTATATACCGGTAAAAGATCTTTATAAATATACGTAATTTATCTTATTTTCTCTACCTATAAGTTAAGCGGAGGTAAAGAAGCCGTTCTTATTAAACTTTATTATCTCTCTAGTATTTTAATTACTTATATTTTCGAAAAAGTATTTCGAGTAGTACAGTAAAAATATTAATAAATTAATTTAAGAAATAGTTCTTTTTATTATCGACTAGTACGATCCTTTATTAGATATATTAAGAGGTAGCGAGTTATTTATAAAAAGAGGATATTCTACCTTTATTAGTATTTAAGAAAAAGAAAGTTCTGTAGAAGAAAATCTTTTTATATTTCCGATTTCCTAGACATACCCTTCTTTAATTACGGAAATATTAACGACTTTCGTTAAAGGCGTTAAATACTATACCGATTCGGTATATTTTAATAATTAAAAAAAAAGAAACGAGGAAATTTTAAATCCTTAATTACTTTATTCTTAAAGAAGGGTTAAAGACCGGATTTTAATTACTCCTATTTATTCTCTTTTAATTACGTTTTTTTCTTTAGTTTCTAGTCTAGCTAAATCTATAGTTTAGTTAACTCCGAGAAAATTAATACTTTAATTCCTCCTATAAGAATTAATTTTTACTATAAACGACGTTATACGAAGGATTCTTTTTAATTAGACCGATAATATAGTTAATAATAATAAAGGCTAGTCTAGTTTTTTAGGATAAAGTTAAAAAGATTTTAATAATTTTAAAGAAAACTAATTTACCCTATTTAACTCTTAACTTTAATAGGAATAAAAAACCGTAGGCTAGCCACGAATACCGCCTCTACTAATAAAAATCGATTTAAATCTATATAATATTATAATCTAGGCTATACGATCTACTGTATTAAATATTATTAAAGTTACTTTATAAAATTAGAGTTAAATTTTTAGAGGGCCTCTGGGACCTACTAAACTATAAGAGCTAATTAATAAAAACGGGTATATTTAATAAATATAATAATAAACTAGGTATTTCTATATTAACGAATTAAATTTCTTTTATTTAGATTACTTAGAGTTATAGAGCGCCGGTAATATCGTCTCTAACCTTAAGGAATTAATATTTAAAGAGGTTTATACCTTCTATAATAAGATTTAAGATTTCGTTATAATAAAAAATAAAGACGTAGTAAAGAGGAATTTAAATAACTATTTCCGCGGTATAATTATAAATTAATAGCTCAAAATCCTTTCCTAAAATAAAAAAGATATAATAATATAACTACCGAATAATCTATAGCGCTAAATTACTAGATTATAAAATTATTTTAAAATTATAATATTTATAGCTCTAGAAGAGTTTAGTCGCTAATTATATATATCGAAAAACGCGGCCGAACGAAATAATTTATTTATCTACGTCTAGAACGTAGTTAAATATACCGTTTAAACCGGTATTACCGAAGAGTATATATAAATTATATAGGTATAAAATCACTTTAATATTAATTTCTAGGCTATTATCCCTCCTCTAATAAATAATACTTCGATTAGATAATTTATCGAATAGTTTAAGAATAAAAAGAAGATATAATATAAAATATAAACCTAAAAGAATAAAAAAGGCTATAAGAATTATCGAAAGAAAATTAAAGAGCGAGAAAAGAATCGCGATATAAAAAAAGATAAATAACTACCTAGAGATAAATAATCGTTATAATAATAAAATAAATACTATAATTTAATACCTTATCGGTCTTAATAGTAGTATCGACTTTTTTAATCTTAAGGTTTTTAAATACTTTAAGGTCCTTAGTCTTAAGACTTTTAAGGGTAAAGATTATTTATTATAAAACCGAATTTTTATAATTCTCGTTCTTTTTTATACTAGTAGATAACTGGATCTTCTTTCTTTTATATTAACCCTTACGATTAACCGGTTTACTTTTAAAATCGGTAGATTATATCTTAAATATAATAGTAATAATAATCGTAATAAACTTAAAAGCCTCCCCCGTAAAAATCTTTAAAAAACACTTTATTATTATTAAAATAACTATTTATAATTACCGCCGGAAACGCTTAGTTTAACTAAAATTCATTCGTTAAGAATCGGGGCTACGGGAACTAGAGCTATAATAACTAAAATTATAAAAACCGTAGGATACACCTATACTACCCGCCGAGACCGTATAGTACTTTCGGTAATTAAATATAAATATAGCCTATTTACTTTAATAAGCTATATAATAATTTTAATAACGAAAATACGGATTATAATATTTTCTTTAGATTCACCGATAATTATTTCGGCTCTCCCGAAACTCCGCCGATAAATTATTATAATTATTATATAAACGCCGATAAAAACTATTATAATACTAAAGAGAATATTATAAACGAAGAATAAAGTATTAATAAAGATATTAATATTAAGTTCGTCTTAATTATATATTATATTTTTATAGGGAAAATAGGTCAGCGTCCTATTTATAAAAATTATAAATTTAATTTCTCGTCGAATAATCTACTATATATATACCTAAAAGAAAGGAAATATATATACTCGATTAATATATAAAAGGTAATTAGTCCTACTCTTATAAAATTTAAAAATACCGAGTTAAATATTACTCCGAAGATCTTAATCCTAGAGATTATAATAACGCCGAAATTAATAACTCTTAAATCTTCCCCTCGATAAAAGGGTAGATTAGTAATCGAATCTACTACTCCGCCTTTACTAATTAACGGGATAATATTTCGTATATAGTATTATTTTACCGGCTAAATAGGCCTTACCCTAAATATTATTCAAGAATTAAAATATTTTAATACTAGGTATCCGATAAGTATAATCGATAAAGTATTTATTATATAACGAATCCCCGGCCTTTAGTTATAGACCTATAATAAAATTATTACTTTAAGAAATATCGGCTCGAACCGTTATTTAACTATAAAATAAACTTTAATTATATTCTATATAAACGGAAAAACGAAAGATAACGTAGAAATAATAGTTAAAATTATTAAAGACTTCTATATTATTAATAACCTTAAAGTTAATATATTCATCGGTATAAATATCCTAGGTTAAGAGAAAACCGTTATAAACCTCCCTAATAATCAAATAATTTTAGGTAACTACGAAGATATTATAATCTTTATTTAATCCATAACTAGGGATAATATAAAAATCCGATATATTATATAATTAAAGCGCCGCTAAATAATTTTAATATAAATTATATTAACGGTAGTAGTCTCGTTAAAAGGGAAATTAAAATTACCGGACCGAGATTTCCTATTTAAACTATAAATAAAAAGAGTCTATACTTACTTTATAAACTTAATAGTTAACTTTATTAATATTTATAACGAAGGGAATATACCTTTTATTATTCCTCGCCGTTAACGAATAGAATTAGTTATAGAATATAAGGTAAAAAAAGTATACTTTATCGATTTAAATAACTATTCCCTTACGGCGAAGATTTATAAGGACGACGTAATCGTATTATACTTTATTAACCTTTATAATCCGAGGTTAATCTCGAGGCCTAAGGTCGATTCTTCTATAAAAACGAAACTACCGAATAAAATTATAATTTATAATAACGACTCCGATATTACCGCGATTAAAGAGATTATAGAATAATACTCTTATATTTAGGAAGATACGGGAGATATAATTAACCTATTTAAATTAAAATAATTATCGATTCCGTTTACTACGGACTAATAATCGTTTAATACGAAATTTAATTATAAGGTCTACCTATTAAACCCCGATATAAGAACTTTAGTAAACGAGAAATTCGATAAAATATATTAATAAAGGAAAATATCGTAATTTATTAAATCTTCCCCATTCGCTTTCCTTATCTTCGTTATATAGTGGACGGAATATAAAGGCCCCAAGAGAACGCCGATACGGAAGGGTAAAGTCGTAATCGATATTTATAATCTAAATAAAATCATTATCCTTAATAACTACCCTCTTCCGCTTTAAAGCGATATTATTTCGTCGGTATAAAAGTATACTTATATAAATATTATTAATTATAGTAAATAATTCCATCTATTCTTAATCAAGAGAGATAATTATTATAAGTTTATAATAATTTTTTACCGTAGTTCGGAGCACTATAATATCGTAGTAATAAGATAAAAAGATTTAATTCCGTATATTTAATATAAAATAAATACTTTTCTTCGCCCGTATAGAGTATTCGCGAGATACTACGTCGATAACGTCGTAATTTTCTTACGGTCCTATTCCGAGTATATCGAATATCTTATAATTATTTTCGCTTTATTCGTAGGCCTTAAAATCTTACTCGAGTTTAAAAAATTCTTTTTAATTTACCCCTCGGTTACGCTTCTAGGCTAGAAAGTAAATAGGTTAAATTTAATTACTACTAAAAAAAGAATTATAGTAATTAAGGAACTTCGTTTCCTAAATATATTATAGGCTTTAGAAATATATATCGGAATAATAAATTAATTATGAAATAATATTAAATATTTCGCCTAGATTATTAAGTTATTTTAATACCGAAAAACTTAACTTTTAAGGGGCTCGCCGTCTTAAAGCGGGAATATATAAAAGATTTATTCTAGAAAAACTTACTTTATATTTATAAAAGAGGAATTAACTTCTTTTAAATTACTTTAAAAAGTATTTACTTTTAAAATTTATTTATATTATCGGGATCCAGCTCGTTAATTATATATTAATATAAATATATTAAAGTCGTACGGAATTAACGTTATAATATATTATATTAAAAGAGATCCTTAGGGTAATAATTTCCCCCGTATTAATATATAATTAATTCTATTCCTATTTAAATTATTTAATTCTACGGAGTCGCGCTACTAGCCTACGGAATTAGAAGTAGTAAATTTAATTTAAATATTAAAAAAGATCCTATACCTATTTATATAAATCTTAATAAAGAAGATTATTATCTTTATTAATTACTCGGTAACTATTAATATTACCCGATAAATAATATTATCGTCGTCCTCTTTTAATAAGATAAACCTACGGTTAATATAAACTTCCTAATATATATTATAATACGATCTCGATATTCGTTAGTATTTTAGAAAGTAAAATATCGTACTAGATACTTTATCTCGTTTTCTTAATAAGAAAGAATATCTCGACGCTAAAAGTCCCGGTATTTTAGACGACGTTTTCACTTTTTATTTTACCCTAATTAAAATATCTTCTAAATACCGCCTTAAATTATAAAAAACGTATTTTAAAGATAAGAAATAATTAAGGGTAATAACTTTCTTTATAAATAAGAAAAATAAACTTAAGAAAGAAACCCTAAAGTTTATAAATAATATCGACGTAATTAATACTAATATTCCTTTCCTTCTTAGAGATTTACTAGTATAGTATAAAGACGATTATATTAATAAAGAACGCCTATATATCCTAAAATTAATAGAATAAAACATTTTCGAACTCGTATATAATAAGCGAAATCATATAGGATTTTATAGAATGTACGAGAATATCGCCGATAATTAACTCGAAGACTCAAACGCTATATTTTATACTACTCTTAATATCAACTTAATTAGATAAAAAGATATATACTGTATAATATTTTAAAACTAATTCTAATAGAGTCAAAAATCTATTATTACGTTATTATCGATTTCGTTATAACGCTCCCTATATTTACTAACGGATATAATTATCTAATAACTATTATCTATAAATTCTCGAAAGTAGTTACTACGGTCTTAGGGAAAGATATATTCAGCGCCGAAAAATAAATAAATATACTACTTCTCGCCTTTACCGACTAGGGAATTCTAAAAGCGATTATTTTTAATAAAAACCCTAAATTTCTTTTAGGTTTATAGAAAATAATCTTTAAAATATTAAGAATTAAATTAATAATCTCTACTACCTACTACCCTTAGTCTAACGACTAGTCGGAACGGATAAATTAAATTATAAAAATAATATTATAATTTTATTTAATATATTACTTTAATAGTTTATAAAATAAATTCATAATTACTTTACGATTTATTATAAATAATTCTTTAAACTCAGCGACGACGCTTTTACTAAACGAGATTATCTACGGTATAAAACTTAATAATAGAATTTTAATTTAAGATATAATAAAAAGGATAAATCTTACCGATATTAAAATAATTAACCGGAAGGAAGCCGTTAACGCGATTTTATTCGCGGCGATTAATACTAAATTTCGGTATAATAATAAATATATACTCTTAATAATATAAAAAGGGGATATAATCTTTTTAAAACTATATAAAAATTATAGGATCCCGGGTTTAAAGAATTATAAATTTTTAAACTAAAGAACTAGCCCGTTTAAAATTCTAAAGCGAATTAATAGTTTAATTTATAAATTAGAGTTACCGCCGATAATAAATATTTACCCCGTTATTTTAATCGCCGCCTTAAAACCTATTTTATTAAAAAAGGATCTATATAGCCGTCCTTAAAAAGTCGGGTAAACTACTATTCTCGATAATAATAATAAAGGTATAAATAATTACTTTAAAATAATACGTATTTTAGATAGAAGGATAAGAAAGTTTCTAGGATAAAAGAAGAGGTTAATAATATAATATTTAATTAAATAAAAGGGCTAGGGGCCCTACTAAAATATATAATATAATAAATAGGATTTTAAAAATATAGAAGGTGTAATTAACGACTATAATAAAAAGTCGCTATAAATTATATAAATAATTTAAGGGATAGTATTACTTTATTTATTTATTAATTTTAATTTTATTTTCGTTTCTTTATACGACGATAACTTTATTATTTAATAATAACGAATTTCTTAGCGGCCCCGTTATATTAATATAATATTTCTAGTTAATTTAAATATTAATAAATTATTTTCCTCGCTCGAATTAATAAATATTATTATTATCGTAGTATTTAGCTATAGTATCTTAGGCGTTAAATAATATTAATATATCTTTCCTCTTTTAATCCGAATATTAATAATTTATTTATATCGCTCGCCTTAATCGGGTATAATACGATATCTTCGTTTTAATAAATCTTTAA
>JAABUS010001900.1_pt1 | contig 42290 bp, 39 predicted proteins | sample 5560161 | NCBI WGS metagenome assembly JAABUS01 (sample SAMN10711885, study PRJNA513376) | rock metagenome | isolation source: Antarctica rocks | place: Antarctica: Victoria Land, Trio Nunatak nord | collected 2016-01-04
TTTGTTTTTGACAGCGATTTCGTTCATCTCTATCTTTTATTATCTACTTTGTCCTTTAAGTGAATAAAAAAAATTATTATCAGTTCATTTCCACATCATCTGACACAAATTAGATGCGTTTGCCCTGCGCTTTTAGTGTCTCCTATGACATTCTTATTTTAAAGTAATAAAAACTTTCCAACTACAAATCATAGAAAAAATATTTTAATGATACCAATATGCTTTAACCTTAGCAGCAAATAGTGTCTCATGTAATCTTTGTAGCCTTATTGCCTTATTTTAACTTCCAGCTATAAATCATAAAAACATATTTTAATGATATCGGTATTCTTGAACCTTAGCAGCAAAATAATACCTCATGTAATCTTTTTAACCTTATTGCCTTATTTTCACTAATACTTCTGAAACGGCTGCAACGTTTTTTGGTAAAACTTTATAAACAATTCATATTCTTCCGCAAAGCTTACTTTGCCATGATGTTTTGGTTGATTAAGTATGTACTTACAAACTTTATCAACATCTGATTTTGATACTGAAAAAGCAGCAGCAGATTCTTGCCAGGTGAACCTGATTTTCACACAATTTATTTGATTGATAAATTTCTGAGAGCTTTCAGCAATCAGAGAAGCTAAATTTTCTTCTAATAATTTCGGAGAACGGGATACAAGAAAATGAACGTGTTCAGGATTTGCGTAGATAGAATATAATTGAGAATAGTTATTGTTTACTATACCGGTAATATATTTTTCAATTCGCTCACGGTGTTTTTCAACAATAACGGGAAGGCGATGTAAAGTTGTAAATATAAAATGGGTGTATAAATTATTATATTCAATGTTCATTTTCATGTAGAAATAAGGTAATAAGGTTAAATAATAAATTATTTTTCCTTTCTACTAAGGTTGAAGAAAAGTGTGAAAATGCTATCCTCAATTTGCATTACATATTAATGTCTGTTTTTCTAAAGTAAGAATTAGTTTATTTATCGATTTGTTGCCAGTTAAAATAGTTTTTGGCATTGTTAAAACAAATATCCCGAATTACTTTACCCGTCCAAACTATGTCGTTTGGCAATTCACCATTTTCGATTTCTTCGCCAAAAAGATTGCATAATATTCTGCGAAAATACTCGTGCCTGGGAAAAGAAAGGAAACTTCTGCTGTCGGTAAGCATACCTACAAAGCGGCTCAGCAAACCGGTGTTTGATAAAGTATTTAATTGTTTTACCATTCCGTCTTTCTGGTCGAGAAACCACCAGGCCGAGCCCCATTGAATTTTACCAGGAACCGAGCCATCGTTAAAATTGCCGGTCATGGAAGCTATCAGTTCATTATGGGCTGGATTTACATTGTATAAAATAGTTTTGGTAAGATGATTATTACTATCAAGCCTGCTTAAAAACTTTGAAAGCGCTTTTGCCTGTGAGAAATCTCCTATGGAATCCCAACCGGTATCTGGTCCCAATTCGCTGAATTTACGGCTATTATTATTTCTTAACGCGCCGAGATGATATTGCTGCACCCAGCCTTTCTCCCAATCCCATTGAGCAAACTGCACCAGCATGGCAGATTTAAACTTTCGCTTCTGAATGTCTGTTATTTCTTTGCCTGAACGTATTGTATTAAAAATCGCTTCAATTTCTATATCGGAGTAATCTTCTGCATAAATCGCTTCTAAACCGTGGTCAGAAACACTGCAACCATTTTGAGCAAAGAAGTCGTGCCTTGCTTTTAACACATTTAAGTAGTTTTGATAAGAACTGATGGAAATATTAGCAGAACTTTCCAGGCGCTGCAGGTATTTGTTGAACCTCAGTGTATCATCCGCATTCATTGCATTGTCAGGCCTGAAAGCAGGAAGAACAGGAATCTCAAAATTTGCTTTCAATTGCCTGTGAAACTCTAAACTGTCTGCAGGATCATCAGTAGTGCAAACCAGCTTTACATTCATTTTGCGAAGAAGATTGCGCACTGAAAATTGAGGTGTTTGCAGTTTAGCGGAGGCTTCTTCATAAATTCTTTTTGCAGATTTTTCATTCAATATTTCATTAATATCAAAATAACGCTGCAACTCTAAGTGCGTCCAGTGATACAGAGGATTGCGCAAAGTGAAAGGCACCGTTTCTGCCCATTTTTCGAACTTTTCATCATCAGGTTTTTCTCCTGTGCAATAACTTTCATCAACACCGTTTGCCCGCATGGCGCGCCACTTGTAGTGGTCGCCATACAGCCAGGCCTGGGTAAGATTTTTAAATTGATGATCGGCGGCAATCTGTAAAGGAGAAAGATGATTATGATAATCTATTACCGGCATTTCTTTAGCAAACTCATGATAAAGCTGCTGCGCTGTTTTATTGTTCAGCAAAAAGTTTTCGTCGAGAAATTTTTTCATTTTATAAAACTTAATAAACAGAAGTATTTTGAACCACAGAGACACTAAACAACCGGGAGTTTCACAGAGAACAACAGAAGATTCTGTGATTCTCCGTAATGCCCTGCTCTTTGGTTTAAAAAAAGATAACTAAATGTAATCCTCTCATGACCACTACTATCACATCACTCGATCCTTTTACTGATTTCAGTATCAATTTTCTCAAACAGGTGCTGCGGCTTATAGATTCGCCAGTTTGGTATGTTCATCAGCTCTACATAATAATTGAGCTTTTTTCTTTTAAAATCATATTGGGTTTGTTCGGGCATGTTCAGTGCTGCTATCCACCCGCCTTCGTCAGTTACCTGTTCAAACCATTCTTCGTAATAATCTTTATCGCCGCTGTGAAAATTGAGCACGTTTTCAGCTATCAGGATAAATTTTGTAATGTTTTCTAACAGCATTTCGTCAATAACATCACGCTTTAGTGTCATAATATCATTTTCTATTGCATCATTCCACTCCCCTATCAACTCAATAATTGCAAAGTTTTCTGTATAATCTGCAAACAGAACTTTGAGGTATAAAGTCTTGCTTCCAAACTCGTCCCACTGCGGATGAATATAATAATTGTATACTGCCTGGGAATACTCGAACTCACTGTATACACGGCCGAAGAAAGGAGATTTTTCATCTTCTTCAGCAGTGTACATGTGCCTCCAGTTAAAAAATGGCTCTATATTATGCATATCTCAAATTCTGTCTTTCGTTTGATTTTTATTAATATCTTTTGCGAAGGTAAAAGAGATAATAATATTAAAAAACGTAAAAATTTTGTCAGAGATATTGGAAAAAATGAAGACAAAACAGATGTACGATTTAATAAAAATATCACATTTTGTTGAAAAAAGCTGCTTTTAAACAAACAAAAAAAGGCCGCTTTTGGCGGCCCTTGCTTTTTTGAATAAATAATATTTATTGAACTACTACTTTATCATCATAAAACAGCCTGCTGTTGCCACCGGTTAATTTTATCAGGTACATTCCGCCGGCAGAAGCGCGGGGAAGTGTAACTTTTTCGACCTGGCCGGGAAGAGCAATATTTAATGCTTTGGAAATAACATTTCTGCCTGAAGCATCTGTCAGAAGCATATTGTATCTGCCGGCAGGAACTTTGTTGAACTGAACCGTAAAAGTTTTATTGGTAACAGGGTTTGGATAAAGACTTACCGCCTGGTCATTTTTTACTTCTGAAATTAAAAAGTTGTTTGTTTCAGCTTTTTTCTGGTAAAGCAAATTGCTGTTTGCCAGGTCAGAACTGTTAAAAAGCTTGTCTTCGTTCTTTTTAATAGCAACAGCTTCAAGCGTAGATATATTTACTTTGTAATAATTGTCACTCATTGTAGCGCTGCTTACGACTGCATCTCCGTCGTTGTTTACCACCATTCCGTTGCTGGTAAACTCTGCAGGAACACCTTTGATCTGACCAAGATAATCAGCAACTCTTGTTTGAAGATTTATTTTGAAAATATGATTGCGGTAAGTAACGAGATACATATTTCCATAAGCATCGCCAACCATATCGCCACCCCAACTGGTGGGTTGCGCATGAATGCTCATAGTACCGTTTTTCTTGCCATCTGTTAAGCTGCCCAGATTTGTAATCACAGGTTTTTGACCGGTTGTAAAACGGAGAAGGCTTTTACCATCATTTGTAATGGCATAACCAGTACCGTCAGATGCGAAAGCCATGCGCGTGATGATATTCGCTTCATCATATTTATCGCCTGTATTAAATGCAGGGTTGTTGTCAATGACCACATTTCCCTCCTTGGAATTGAAGTCGAAATACATTAACTCACCGGCGCGCATGTTGGTAAAATAAAGCCTGTTATGAACAGCATCAAAAGCTGCGGCTGCCACGCCTGAGCCTGTAGCGGAAGGTAATGAAAGGTTCCCTTTTTGGGCACCTGCAGCCAATGTATAATTAATAGTTTTGTTAACTGCAGGATCGTAGATTGTACGAAGAACTTCGCCGCTGGAAAGGTCAATTTCCCGGATCACATTCCAGGTAAAATTGCCTTTTGTTGCACCTGTAACAGCAAATGCCGTATTTTTTTGTGCGTAGGAAGAAGAGGAAAATAAAAGAGCCGCGATAACTAAAGAGGGTAATATTTTTGTCATAAAAAGTTGTTTTAATTACTACTAAGTTATAATTAAAACGTAACAAACAAAAAATTATTTGATACTTTCAACAGCTTTTTTTACGCTGCCATAGTTAAGCAAAAAGCTTTTCGCTGTGTTATAATCTTTTATGCCTGATTGTTCCATTACCATCATTACTCCGCGGTCTACGAGTTTTGCATTGGTTAATTGCATATTCACCATTTTGTTATCTTCTACCCGTCCTAACCGTATCATAACAGTCGTTGAGATCATATTGAGCGCCAGCTTTTGAGCCGTTCCGCTTTTCATACGTGTACTGCCGGTTACGAATTCAGGACCCACAATGATCTCTACAGGAAAATCTGAAAAAGAAGCAACGGGACTGTTTGGATTACAGACAATGCACCCTGTTTTAATACCTCTTTTTCTGCATTCTTCCAATGCGCCAATGACATAAGGCGTAGCGCCGCTTGCAGCCAGGCCGATGACCACATCTTTAGCGCTTACAACATGTTTCTGCAAGTCATTCCAGCCTTCTTCTTTGCTGTCTTCTGCAAATTCGACAGCCTGTCTTATTGCCTTTTCACCTCCTGCAATCAAAGCTATTACAAGACCTTGCGATATGCCATATGTTGGCGGACATTCGCTCGCATCGGTAACGGCAAGGCGGCCGCTGGTTCCTGCGCCAATGTAAAACATTCTTCCGCCTGCAAGCATTTTATTAGTTATTTCATTTACAAGCTTTTCAATTTGGGGAATGGCTTTTTCGACCGCATCTGGCACTGTTTTGTCTTCCTTGTTTATATTGACAAGAATTTCATTTACAGACATCTTTTCCAAATGCCTGTATTTTGATGTTTGTTCGGTTATTTTTATAAATTCCGGCATATTTAAAATTCTAAAAGACATTAAAAGAACCTAAAAAAATTACAGCGGGAGTATAGTAAACATTTCAAAGAACCTGTTTCTTGTTTTATAAAGCAAAATTATTCATTTGTTTGTACGCTGGTATGATACTTAACCAAACCTTCCATGGGATTCTTTAAAACCAAACCCAACTTAAATTCATACCTGTTGCAGAGCTCCTGCAAAACATCTTTAAAACCGAAGGCAACACTGCCGGTGAAATTTACAGGCAGCGTTGAGCTTTCAGGGTATTTATATAATTGATTTAAAAAGAATTCATTCAGGCAGTCTTCAAGTATATTTTCTATCATAAAATGGCCTCTGTTTTTGAAAAGGAATATAGCGAAGCCGGCAAGATAACGGTTAGGAAAAGGTTTCTTGTATACATGCTCTAAAATTTCGATCCGGGTTGTTGAAAACATAGCATTAAAACGCGCTTTTAGGTTTTCGTCAAAAGTATCATTCAGATAATGCTGTAAAACTCTTTTTCCAAGATTTGCGCCGCTGCCTTCATCACCCAAAACATAGCCAAGGCTGGGCGTATTTTTTATTATCTTTGTACCATCATACCGGCATGAGTTACAGCCGGTTCCAAGAATGCACGCCATTCCTTTCTCATTACCGCACAATGCCCTTGCAGCCGCCATCAAATCAGTATCAGCTTCTGTTTTTACGCCGGGAAATATTTGGTTTAATGCTTTGTATAAAATAGTTACATTGCCAGGATTACCGAGACCTGTACCATAAAAAAACAGTTCCTGCAATTTCGTATTTCCCAACTGGGGCAAAAGTTCTTTTTGCAACAATTCAACTATTTGTTTATCACCTGAAAAGTACGGGCTGATGCCTTCTGTAAAAATAGTTTTCTTTTCTCCATTGTTTATGAAACACCATTCGCATTTGGTAGCGCCACTGTCAGCAATTAATTGTACAGGCATAAAGTAGTAAGTAAACGAAAAAAGGCAGGCTTACAGGTTTTTTTGCTGCTGGTAAAGTGCCCATGGAATTTGAAGTGCCAATGTTGTTTTATCCTTTCTGTTTCGCATTTCCAAAATAAAAACATCGTCGGGCTCCACGCCTGCCGAGGCATCTGTAAAAGCTACCAATATTGTTTCCTGCAGGGGTGTTACAACGGGAAAGCTTGAGATGAAACGCTGGTCAAGCTTTTTCACAGTTCCATTATTTTTTCTGATAGAAACCTGCAAAGTATCCGCTGTAAAACTTTCAGTTGAACTATAGTTTTGAATCAGCACTTTCACGTAAGCGTTGGTGCCAATAAAACTGATATCCTTACAAATCAGCTTAATATAGTTGCTGCTGTCAGACAATTTTAATGAAGATGCGTCTGTTGATACCTCTTTAGTCAATGGCGCAGCTCCGTTTCTTTCCGGTGAAGAAGTCTCTGTTGATTGTTGCGGCACTTCATTAACAGCAGGTGCAGCAGCAGGTATTTTTGCAGAGGGCAAAGGCATTTCTGTTGCCTTCTGCGGTGCTGCTTTTGTTGTTGGCGGTACAGCAACCGGCACGTGGATAACTGGTGATTGCGTTTCTGTTGATCTTTGCGGTACTTCTGTATTAGTGGAAGCAGAAGCAGCCGGATTGGTATTGGGTGATGTTATTTGTATTGGTTTTTGAGGTATTTCTTTCACCGCAGGTGCAGCGATTGTTACACTTTTGGCCGGTGCTGTCGTTTGTACAGGTGGCCGATATGCCTCTTTTGTTGCTTGTGTTGCTGCGGCAGCATCCGCAGTTAGCGGTGTTGTTTGTATTGGTTTTTGAAGTGTTTCTTGCACCGCTGGTGCAGTAACAGTTACACCGGGGGCCGACGCTGTCGTTTGTACGGGTTTTTGGTATGCTTCTTTTGTTGGCTGTGCTGCTATGGCAACGTTCGTAACCGGTGGTGTTGTTTGTATTGGTTTTTGAGTAACTTCCCGGGCAGCAGGGGCAGCAACAGCAACATTTTTTACAGGCAGGCGGGATGGCGCCGGGATGGCGGGTACTTGTTTCACAGGGGCATTAGCGGCTGCAGGTCTTTGCGGAAGCGGAGCTGCTGTTGGTTTTTGAAAAGTTTCTCTGGCAGCAGGCGTAACTGCTCCGTTTTTAGGCTGTAACGGAGCTTGTGTTTGCGGTGCTTGTTTAGCTGATGCGGCTGCTATGATAGCATTTCTTTCCGCTAACTTTCTTCTTGCTCTTGCTTCACTCCTGTTTTTTGGCGGAGCGATTACTATCGGTTCTTGTTTAGGAGGAGTTCGCAGAACTATTCTTTTTAGCTCTAAATCAATAGCTTCTATTTTACTTTTAGCATAATCTGCGTCTGTTTTTTCAGGATGTAAAGTAAGAATTTCACTAAACAAAATCCGCGCACTATCCCATCTGGCGGCAAGTATTGCGTTATTGGCTTTGTTTAGATAGTCTTTTACCTGAGCCCGGCGCTTTAACTCGTCTGCAAGTTTTTGTTTCTCAGCAGTCTCCGTCATTATATTTTGTACATACCTGATCATTTTAAGGGGATATGTTTCCATTGGCTTTAGCAAGCTTGCTTCTTTATAATAACCGGAAGCCTCATTATACTGCGCACCTGTAAGTGCTAAAGCTGCCTTTGTTATAACGGAGTCGTATTTATCTTCCAACTCATTTATCGCAGTGCTGTCAGCAGAGGCTTGCTGGGCAATAATCAGCTCACATGGAATGGCTGTTAAAAACAGGATACATAAAATAATATTTTTAGAAGTGCGCATAAGAGAAAAAAAATTATTTTTTTTTAAAAAACTAAAAATGGAGCTCAAAAGATATTTTTTAATAAAAAGATTAAAATTTATACAAGAATGACTTTCCTGTTAACCCACACCTTATCTGCTTTTGGATGTATCTTTCACCTTACAGTTTAATACAGTTTTATAAATTCAGGCTTTCCTTTCATAAATAAACCACTTACAGGTAATGCTGCCTTTTTGATTCATCCTTTATAACTCCGCGCGAAGGTATAACTTGTTATTTTGATGAAACAACCTTTAACCAGATAATTACAATTGAATATTCTGTATATTACATTAAGATTATTTCAGCTTCTTTTTAGAAAAATTTATATGAAAAAAATCTTTGTATACCTGTTTATAATTATGATGCCCGTATTGCTGACAGCTCAAACGGTTCTTTCTGTTAAAATTGATGCAACGATAAATCCTGCCTCGGCTAATTTTATCCACAACAGTATAAAAAAAGCAGAAAATGAAAAAGCAGAATGCCTTGTCATTCATCTTAATACGCCTGGCGGATTGTTGAAATCGACACGGATGATCGTGGGTGATATCCTGGAGTCGCAAGTGCCGGTTGTAGTATACGTTTCTCCAGGTGGCGCACAGGCCGGATCGGCTGGCGTTTTCATCACACTTGCGGCTAATATTGCCGCCATGGCTTCCGGAACGAACATTGGTGCAGCTCATCCTGTTAATATGCAAGGCGGTACCGATTCAGTTATGAGCCGGAAAACAACAAATGATGCAGCAGCTTTTATAAGGACGATTGCAGAAAAAAGAAAACGAAACATACAATGGGCTGAAGAAGCCGTGCGCGAAAGTGTTTCGATAACAGAAAAAGAGGCTCTTAATAAAAAAGTAATTGACCTTATAGCCGCTAATGAGCGCGAACTTTTGAGGATGATAGATGGAAAACAGACAGAAGTAGCCTCCGGAATGAAAACGTTTCATACTAAAAATGCAAATATCAAAATATTAGAAATGGGAACGGCGGAGAAAATACTTAATATCATCAGTGATCCTAATATTGCTTATCTTCTGATGATGCTTGGTTTTTTTGGAATTATGTTCGAATTGTTTAATCCCGGCACTATTTTGCCCGGCATTGTTGGCGTTATCAGTTTAGTACTTGCCTTTTATTCTATGCAGACTTTGCCCATAAATTATGCAGGGCTTGCTCTCATCATTTTTGCTATCGTTTTGTTTTTGCTTGAAGTAAAAGTAATGAGTCACGGCATGTTGGCAATTGGCGGAATTGTTTCACTTTTATTGGGTTCTATGATGCTTGTGCGCACCAGCTCAACGCTTGAGCTTGCAAGCATTTCATACAGCATCATCATTGCATCTGCTGCTGTAACTGCCCTGTTTTTCTTGTTTGTAATAGGTGCAGGATTAAAGGCACAACGGGCAAAACCGGTTACCGGAATTGACGGATTGATCGGGGAAACCGGCGAAACGCTTGATCGGCTAAATCTTACAGGCACCGTGCATGTGCACGGCGAAGTATGGAATGCCGAGTCGGTGTCAGGTATGATAGATCGTGGTGAAAAAGTGCAGGTTACCGGTATAAAAGATTTAAAGCTTTTTGTGCAACAATTGTCAAAAGGCGAAATGCTAAGTTGAAAGATAGTTTGCCGGCAAATATATCAACCGGTTTTGGTATTGCTGAATAAAGAGAAAAAAAGTTCATTAGTACGCAACGGCGGCTAAATAGCAGTACTTCCGCCCAGGTTAAAACTATACAAAATGAACTTGCGGCGTTAGCAGTTATAGCTCGAGCCGCGTGGCTTACGTTCTTGTAACGGGACTCCACCCGCTTGTTTCAGAAACTGCTTCGCATGTTTCTGAATTTCTTCGCCTTCGCTTGAAACCCAACCGGCTGATGTCCCTTATGCAAGAACTGTTGTCAGTTAAGAATATTAATTAAGTAATCCGTGTTAATAATGATTTTGGTGCTTATTCTTATTTAGTTTAGTCTAATGGTGATAACTTATTTCTTACTTGTTATATAGTACCCTGTTCATTGGCCCGCGAGCGAAATAGCAGCAATTCGGCCTTTCCTCAAAACCTGCATTTACTTTTTTTTCGCTATTCAATATTTTAATTCTCATTACATCTTTTTAATAACTAATTTTCCAAAAAACTTATTTTTATGCAACAGGTGCCTGTTTTGCTTTTTGTGGTTATTTTTTTAGTAGTTATCATTCTTGCAAATGCCGTTCGCATTCTTCGTGAGTACGAACGCGGCGTTATCTTCAGGCTTGGACGGTTGGTACAGGGAGGAGTTAGCGGGCCCGGTCTTATCTTACTAATACCAATTGTAGACAAAATGGTAAAAGTAAGCCTCAGAACGGTGGTGATGGATGTGCCGCCGCAGGATGTAATTACACGGGACAACGTTTCTATAAAGGTAAATGCAGTGGTTTATTTTCGTGTTATCCAACCGGAGAAAGCTATTGTGGAAGTTGAAAATTACCTTGTAGCTACCTCCCAGCTTTCACAGACAACTTTGCGGAGTGTATTGGGGCAGTCAGAGCTGGATGATCTTCTTTCGCAACGCGAAAAGATCAATCACAGGCTGCAGCAGATTATAGACTCAAACACCGAACCGTGGGGCGTAAAAGTGTCTAACGTAGAAGTAAAGCAAATAGATCTGCCGCAGGAAATGCAACGTGCAATGGCAAAACAGGCAGAAGCCGAACGTGAACGCCGCAGTAAAGTAATCTCTGCGGAAGGAGAATTTCAGGCTTCGCAACGTTTGTCGGATGCTGCCCAAATTTTAAGCGAGCAGCCAAGCGCATTAACATTAAGATACCTGCAAACGCTGCGTGAAATTGCTACAGAAAAAAATTCAACTACCATTTTTCCTGTGCCTATTGATCTGCTGACACCTTTTCTTAAAGAAGCTGTAAAGAAAGCAAACACTGACCAGGCATAATTTTCCCTTTTTATTATTATTAAATAAAATGATAAAAACTGATTTAAAATATTTATAAATAAAAACAACGTAATGTTATCTTCGCCCCAATTGATACTTATATGAAAGCTGGCATACTTGGCGGCGGACAGTTGGGGCGCATGTTATTACAGGCTGCAGCAAATTACACCGTCGAAACTTTTGTAATGGAAGTTGATCCTGAATGTCCTTCGGCTAATCTCTGTCATCATTTTATTTCAGGAGATATCAATGATTTTGATGCGGTTTACAATTTTGGAAAAAATCTGGACGCAATAACGATCGAAATCGAAGCGGTTAATGTTGAGGCACTGGCAAAGTTAGAGAGCGAAGGCGTAAAAGTCTTTCCAAACAGTGAAGCTATTAAAACCATCAAAAACAAAATACTGCAAAAGCAATTTTATCTTGATAACCAGGTAACTTCTTCCCCTTTTGTAATTACACAAAATATAGATGAGCTTGCAGATCACATTTCTTTCTTGCCCGCCGTACATAAAATTGCCCTGGGCGGTTACGACGGACACGGCGTGCAGCTGATGCGCAACAAAGATGATTTTCAGAAAGGATTTAATGCTCCGTCCGTTCTTGAAAAAATGGTAAATATTAAAAAAGAAATTGCCATAATAGTGGCTATGAACGGGAAAGGAGAAACAGCCATTTATCCTCCTGCGGAAATGGTTTTCGATCCTGTTTTAAACCTGCTCGATTTCCAGGTAAGTCCTGCTCAATTGCCCGACCCTATTGTATGGAAAGCCGAGGCGCTTGCCCTGAAGGTAGTAAAAGAATTAAAAAGCCCCGGCATTTTTGCCATAGAAATGTTCGTAGACCGTGACAATAAAGTATGGGTAAACGAAACAGCGCCACGGGTTCATAACAGCGGTCATCATACAATTGAAGGAAACTACTGCAGCCAGTTCGACATGCTTTGGCGCGTTATACTTGGCTACCCCCTGGGCAATACAAAACCTATTCTTCCTTCAGCCATTGTAAATGTGCTGGGAGCAGCAAATTATACAGGCAAAGCAGTGTACAAAGGCCTGCCCGAAGTGCTGAAGCTTGACAATGTATTTGTACATTTATATGGAAAGCAACAGACAAAACCCGGCCGCAAAATGGGTCATGTTACTGTTTTAAGCGACGAAAGGCAAGAGTTAATTCATACATCAATGAAGATTAAGCAAATGCTGAAAGTGGAGAGTTAAGCCAAAAATCTTTAAGAAGAGATAAAGACAAAATAGTTTTTTTGGGGTTACCGGCATTTGTATCTCTGTGATTCATCGTTGCGTCGCACTCTTGTACTTCATTTTCATTATTCATCTTTTTCCAATAAGTATTATTAAACATGCAATTTATGGCAGAAGAACAAACCCAACAGCCAACAGCCATACAACCATTAATCGGAGTAATCATGGGCAGCGACAGCGATCTTGCTGTAATGAAAGATGCTGCCGGCATTTTAAAAGAATTTGAAATAGCTTTTGAGTTAACGGTCGTATCAGCACACCGCACGCCGTTAAGAATGGTGGACTATGCAAAAACGGCAAAAAAAAGAGGTCTCAAAGTGATTATTGCCGGTGCCGGCGCAGCAGCTCATCTTCCCGGTATGATTGCCGCCATTACAACATTGCCCGTTATTGGTGTGCCCATAAAATCTTCCAACAGCATTGACGGGTGGGATTCTGTTTTATCAATATTACAAATGCCAAATGGCGTTCCTGTGGCAACAGTTGCTTTAAATGCAGCAACAAATGCCGGACTGCTTGCAGCACAAATGCTGGCCATAAGTAATGATGCACTTGCTGTAAAAATTGACAGTTACAAGAACCAACTTGAGCAAAACGTGCAGGAAAAAATAAAAAAACTGGCTGGTGACGGATGGAATAATTCTTACGATAAGTTGTAAGAATTTTTGGCAACTTTTCCAAATTATGTTATAAAAGATCTATTTCAAATTATCAAACAGCGCCAAATGTTCCTGGGGAACAAGGGAACGTCTTACTTGTTGTTTTTCTACCCAAAAAAATGCAATGGCGTTAGAAAGCATTCAATAGAAATGCCTGGTAAAATATTTGTTTTTAATAAACGATTATCATATATTGACGTGTTGTACGCCACCTTAAAACGAAATTCCGTTCACCTTCAAGTGACAGGACATTCAATGCAAAGTGCCTAACTGCCCACCGCACATTGCAGCACATTTGCGAGGCACACAAAGCCGACACACAAAAGCCAACCTTGCAAAAGAGCTGCAATTGCCAACACACAATAAACAGTCTTTTAATTCAGGCAGACAAAATTTCTTTAATAAAAATGCCTAATGGAGTAAGACACAATACCAATTTCCAGATGACGACAAAAAATAGAAATAAATAAAAATCATGACAGAAGTAATAGAAGATTTTTTGGGATTAGAATTTGCAATTGATGCTTTAGATGACACTTCAATGTCTAATGGTGAAAATGCTTTTATCATTTATTTAAAGGTTGACAACAAAACCCAAAAAAGTAGAAAAATAAATCTTTTAAAGGCAACATATGTTACCAGCCAAAGAGAACAATTGGAACAAGATATTTGGCTATCAGGATATATTGTAGGTGAAGACACTTTAAAACCCAATTCGTTCAAAAAGGCAGGGCATGTTTTCTATAAATCAAAACTGAAAAAGATTTCAGACAATGATGTGATATACATATCAATTGGGTTAACCCAAGAAGGCGTTGAATTAAATCTCAGTTTTAAAAAGACTGAAAATGATTGGATTCTTACAAGTAAAGAAAAGACAGATATAGATATAAAATTATCGCCGAAACAATTAGGCAAAAATCTGCTAAAACGTGTTGAAAGACTTGAAGCTTTTGAAGATAAATTGGGCGTTTATTTTGACAAACTATCTTTAAAAATCAAAGATGATTTTTCTTTCATGATATTAGGTGAAGTACACTCAAAAAATGGAACAAGTTTAGAACACGGTTTTGAAGTAACATGTGTTCTATATGATACTGAAGATTCTATTCTGGAACAAAAAACAAAATATATACTCAAGGATAATTTTTTAGGGTTTGAAATTTTTGAAATAAATTTTTATCGTGATGGCATTGCCAATGAAGTAAACAAAATTAGAATCTACCCAAAAAAATAAATTAATTATGTATTTTGAAGAAGTTCGACAAGGGTTATTAAGTGAAGCTAAATCTTCCCCAAATCTTTTATCTGATTTAGCAGGCTTAGAACATTACATAGCCGAAAGTTATTACAATAGGTCTTTTATTGAATTACTACAAAATGCTGACGATGCAAAAGCATCCAAATTCAAAATAATAAAAAAAGATGAATTATTATTTGTTTCCAATGATGGAAGAAACTTTAATCAAAAAGACTTAGAAAGCTTATGTAGAAGTGCTTCTTCAAACAAATTAAGAGGCGAAACAATTGGATATAGGGGAATAGGTTTTAAATCTGTTGTTGGTTTTTCAAAAGAGATTCATGTTTTAAGCGGAGATTTAGAATTGACATTTTCTAAAAAAAGAACCCAAGAAGAAATACCACAAGCTTCCAGAGTTCCTTTAATTCGAATCCCACACTTTCTGAGTAATGAAGATAGAGAATTGATAAATCCCGTTCAAAGCATTCTTAAATCCGAAGGATATACAACAACTTTTGTTTTTACAGGAGTTGTGGCAGACCAAATTGAATCAGAATTTGATTCATTTGAATATAACTCATTAATTTTTTTACGAAATATAATAGAAACGGAAATATCCTTAGCAAATATTGTATCAACAAAGATCTTTAAAATTGAATCATCCTCTTGTGAATTTAAAATAAGTTTAAGAACAAACGAAACTATAACTAATTGGCTTGTTACTCACGAACAAAAATCTTCAATAGCGTTCTCAATAAAAGAGGATGTCATTACTAAATTATCGCAAGAAAAATCACTCATCCACGCTTTTTTACCAACAGAAGATTGTAATGGTTTTGGCGTTTTAATAAACGGAAATTTTAGCACTGACCCATCAAGGCGACATCTAATTTTTGATAAGGAAACAATTGAATCAATAAGCCAATGCAGTAATCACATTCTAAGATTACTTGAAACTAATCTTAAAACTAATAATCAAGAAGGTATAAATGTAGTCAACACCCTTATTCCATATTCCGACCCACGAATGCTTCAGTTTACAAAGAATTCATTTGCAAAATTGCTTCTGGAAAACTTAAAACAAAAAGAATCAACTTTTTTCAAAGAGCTTAAACTATGTCCAGATTGGTGAACACTAAAGATTTTTCATTGTTGACTTCAAACAGCATAAATGATCATTTTTATGAACTTGATGGCTTTAACTTATTTGCAAAATATTTAGGTGCATCTGAAATTAATTTCAAAGATTTTAAAAAGAATATTAATAATACTGATTTATCATTTTTAGGCTGTGTTCAGCTAACAAAATATATCTTCAAATCAATATTAACGTACAATGGAATAAATGAATCAGAAATTGTTGATTTGAAAATTCTTCATTGCAATGGGCAAAGAAATTCCCTGAAAGACATAAATATTAATTCCTCACTTTTAGATGAATCATTCATATCACTTTTACTTGAAAACGGCTTGACTGAATTTGATATTAAACAAGTATTAAAAAAACATTCGCCCAATATTAAAATCGAAAATCAGTTTCAGAAAGAAAGTACTAACGAACAAATACCTGAATTAAAATCAAAGCATGAACAGACATTTGAATGGTTCAATAAATCTAAAGAAAATCCAAAAGAAATAATTAGAACAGGTATAAAGCGTTGGCGTAGTGCAGAAGAACAAACATTAGAGATATTGAATTTAAACGGGTTTAGATTAGAAGATGTAAGCAAGCAAAATATCGGTTACGACCTTAGTGGGAATGACCCAAATGGAAATGAAATTCAGATTGAGGTTAAATCAATAACACTACCAGGACAAAAGTTTAAATTAACAAATAATGAGATTGCGGTTGCACAGGAAAAACAAAAATCATTTTATATAGCAGTTGTTAGACAGACCGAAAATGTATTTGAAATTGCTTTAATTTCAGACCCAGTAAACAACTTGACTTTGAATAGGCAATGTGTTCAATGGATATGGGAATGTGAAAACTACGAATACAAGCCAATGAAATTTGAACTGTAGTAATCATCTACCAAAAATTAAAAATGCCAACTACAGATATTTTGAACTTGACAGGATTGTTTTTTAATATTATCGGAAGTATCCTTTTAGGAGTATCTCTGTCAGGTTATTTAACTTCGATTCATGGTGCATTATTTTTTCATGATAAACAAATTCAGAGTTTAATTAATGGAGACAGTAAAATATTAATTGCAGATGTGGCAAATATTCTAAAAACGGGCGTAGAAAATAGTAAATTAAGAACAACAATTGGTCTCATTCTTATCGTTACAGATTTCGTTTTACAGCTTGTTCCTTATATAATAAATATCCTGACAAAGAAATAACAGGATACAATTTTCAGCAAATGGGCGACACACTATTGAGGCAACGCTGCAAGTCTGGCACATAGGGTTTGTGCAAGCATGGCACGACGTTGTTAACTTCGGCATTTGTTCACTATCAGCTTCAGTACCGGCTTGACAAACATCGCCGAACTTTTGCAACTTATCTTGCACATTTGTTTTTCAATCAGCAGCGGTTCCTAGCTTGACGTTTTTCAAATCCCATGCCTGCACAAAGCCCTGTTCGTTGGCGAAGTTAATTTTGCCCAATGAGAACGGCAATATATTGGTAGAAGAAAAATCATTAATTTTTTAAGCTCGTTAAGAGCGCTATTTCAACATGCCGCTCCTGCGGAGCTTTGAAATTCTTTGGAAAACTTCGAAAAATACTACCAATGTTTAAGCTCTACAGCTTTAAAAGAACTAATTCCGCCAACTGGTTATATTATATAAAAGAATCAAAAAGTCTACTATTAGTAACTATTGCCGTAAGAGATTGTTTTTTTATAAACTATAATGAGTGAAATTCGCTTTTTATAAGATGAAGTATGCAAAATAAAAGGCTGCAGGTCTGGTTTCCGTTATTGTTTTCGGTTATAATGGTTGCAGGAATGTTGATCGGGTACAAGCTGCGTGAAGACTCAGGCATTAAAAATTTTTTTACGGCACCTGGCAAAAATTCGCTGCAGGAAGTTTTAGACCTGGTAAGATTGAGATATGTAGATAATGTTGGCGTTGACACGCTCAGCAACGATGCTGTTAATGATATGCTTCATCATCTTGATCCGCATTCGGTATTTATTCCCGCCAGTGATCTTAGTTATGTAAATGACGATTTAAGAGGAAACTTCAGCGGTATTGGTATCGAATTTCAAATGTTTTACGACACGGTAAATGTTTTAAATGTGCTTCCCGGCGGCCCTTCTGAAAGGGCTGGTTTACAAGTTGGCGATAAGTTTCTTGCAGTAAATGACAGCGTAAAAATTGCAGGTAAACACTTGCATTCCGATGACATAAGAAGACTGCTGCGTGGTGAAAACGGAAGTCTTGTTAAGTTGACTGTAAAGCGCGACAGGCAGATTATTCCGTTTAAAGTAAGCAGGGGAACTATTCCTGTTCCTTCAGTTGATGCAGCATATATGATTACGCCGGTTACAGGCTTTATTCACATAAATAAATTTGGCGAAAGCACATATCGGGAGTTTATGATGTCTTTGGAAAAACTGCAGGCGCAGCACATGCAAAAGCTAATTCTCGACCTTCGCGGCAACGGTGGAGGTCTGCTGAATATTGCTGTAAATATAGCAGATGAATTTTTGGACGGAAATAAGCTGATAGTGTACACGCAGGGAAGTCACGTGCCTAAATATGAGTACAGGTGCAAACGGGACGGATTGTTTGAAAAAGGCGCTTTGGCCTTACTGGTAGACGAAGGATCAGCCAGCGCAAGCGAAGTCTTAAGCGGCGCGCTGCAAGACTGGGACCGCGCAACTATCGTTGGTCGCCGTACCTTTGGCAAAGGCCTTGTGCAGGAGCAATTTGGGCTGAGCGATGGTTCTGCCCTAAGACTTACAGTCGCCCGTTATTATTCGCCCCTGGGCAGAAATATACAAAAGCCCTATACAGAAGGTTATGAGAAATATGAAGAAGAAGTCACAAACAGGTTTCATAATGGCGAAGTGCTGAAAGGCGACACAACAAAAAAAAGCGGCCCGTCTTTCAGAACGCCTAAGGGAAGAATTGTATATGGCGGCGGTGGCATTACGCCTGATATTTATGTTCCGTTTGATACGGCAAGCATGGGCAATGAAGTTATGAAATTGTATTTAAAAGGCACTTTCAGCAACTTTATTTATACTTATTACGTAAAGCACAAACAGCAATTCAGTCAATACAAAAAAACAGGCGACTTTGCAGCATATAAAGCAGGCGAAAACGAATGGAACGAATTGAAACAATTTGCCGCCCGGGACTCTGTTGATCTTAACAAAGTAAGCCTGAAAGATAAAACAATCATTATAAAAAGAATTCCTTCTATGCTTGCCCGGCAAATGTGGAGATACGAAGGTTATTACGAGGTTATGAACGAATCGGATGACTTTGTGCAAAAAGCATTGCAGGTGTTGAAATGAAGTTAGTAAGGCATTGAGGCATTAGGGCAATAAGGCATTAAGTCATTAGGGCATTAGGAATTTGGCTTTTGTTTTTTGTTTTTTACTTACCGCTTTTTACTTCCTGCTATCCTTTAAGAAATTTCCCTCTGCTGATGGCATCGTTTTTTAATGGTTTTTAAAACTATAAAGACATTTTTTATCCCTTTAAAATTTTCATTATGAATCTAAAATCAAAAGAATTAATCAAAACCGCAAATAAAAGCACCGCAAGCGTTAATGCAAAGGATGTAACAAAAGTAATAACAGGTGCATTAGCAGGAGCCGCTGCCGGTTCTGTAATAGCCGCTGTTTTTACCGAAAAAGGCATGGAAGTAAGAACGCGTGTCAGTGAGAGCAGCAAAAACATGGCAAATAATCTTAAACACAAGGTTTCTGATGTGACAGAAAATATTGCAGGCAAGTATGAAGCTGCAAAAGAAAGTGCGGCTGATTTGATTAAAAAAGGAAAACAAAAAGTTGGAATGTCTCCGCGTAAGACGGCTCATAAGAGCTCTGCAGGTGCTGGCACAAAAGGTACAGGATTAAAAGTATTATCAGGTGCATTAGCTGCAAGTGTCGCGGGCATAATAATATGGAGTTTTGCTGCTAAAAAAGGGGTTGAAACAAGGAAGCGTCTTGGTAAGGGCAGCAAAAACATGGCAGATAATCTTAAAGATAAGTTCACAAACATTGCTGATGGAATTGCAAATACATACGAAGCTGCAAAAGTAGGCGCTGAAGATTTGATTGAAAAAGGAAAACAAAAAATTGAAATGTCTGCAAGCCAAACGGGGTACAGGGATGATAAGGCTTAGCTATGTATGAGAGAGTGAAGCAGCGTTTTTAATGGCTACACCGGAATGCAGGATTTGAAACAGGAGATGTTGCCCATAAATAATAATCTCCGGATATGACAAAAACAGATGTAATAGGATTTATTGGTGTGGCAATTCTTTTAATTGCCTATTTTCTTAATTTAGTAAACAAGGTTAAAAATAGTGACTTTACTTATTTAATTATGAATTTGGTTGGAGCCGGAACATCCTGTTTCGCTTCGGTACTTTTACATTATTTACCCTTTATTATTTTAGAAGCAAGCTGGACATTAGTATCAGCGATTGGCTTATTTACCTACTTCAGAAAGGCGAAAAAAATGAATGGCGAAAAAACGCAGGCAAGGTCTTAAAAAGGTTTGAAAGCTGAGTAAAAGCAAGTGTAGCTGTTGAGTAAATTTTATCTTCACAAATTGTTATAAATCCACAGTGTTAATCCGGGAAAATTAAAAAGTAATTTCTATCATCCGGCTATTTTAGGAGGAACTATTTCGGCTTTTGTTTCTTAAGAAGAAAAAGAATAGTAAAAGAATAATTATAAAAAAAATACCCGTCAGCCAGCCAACGATATGATTATTACGGGAAAGATGAACGGGATCACCATTACCGGCAAGAATCATATTAGCCCAGTAAAACGGAAGGAGGGTTTCATTACCTCCGTTTTGCATATAGTCAAGCTTGGCTTTTTGTAAAGCATCGTCTTTACGCATTCCTTCAGATACATTCTTAAGAAAATTTTCTGTAATGCTGTAAATCGCCGTTTCATCTGCTTTCCACAATGTAGCCGAAATGCACGGAATGCCAGCCGAAGCAAAACCTCTTGCTAAACTTATAATACCTTCACCGGTAGCCATTTTACCAACATTTGTCTGGCAGGCGCTTAAAACAATTAAGTTGGTTGACGGATTATGCAACAATTGTAATTCAGATAACCTGATTACCGTATCAGCCATAAATAACACCGGTTCTTCATCACTGCTGTCTGCCCGTGCGTGCGATAAAACGGTAACTATAGTATAGAGAGGCAGCAATTTTAAAAAATTCGCGCGGTTCGCCTCACCGTTTGTAATAAGTTTCCAGTTGATGAAATAAGATACGGACTGATCGAGAGATGTTTCAGAACGCATTAGTTGGGGAACACGTAAATAACCGGCATAAGAAACCGGGGCGACACCTAAAAAATTCCCGTGACAATGGGGATTATTAAAGTTTTTTAATAAAAAACGGGCAGAATATACATAACTGAATGTATAATTATTAATAAGAAAATCTCTGCCTCGGCCATCAGCAGTTAATGCCTCAAACGGAATAAGAAAGTTATCATAACAAATGATGACACGGCCCGCAGGCAGTTGCAATGGCTTAAACAATACATTAAAAATATGATGAGAAAGGCGGGCGAAATCATCATAATGATTATTTAAGGCCTGCTTATCAGAACAAATTTTTAAAAAATCTGATAACTCAGAGTCAAACTGTTTAGTGTTGATTTTAATAAATTTTGAAGAAGAAGGAGTAATGCCGAGCATGTATATAATGGTATCATTAATAAAATAATGAACAAAGCTTTGTTTATTTGTCTTAAGATATTTCTGCATTACACCGCGGTTGGGAACATCATCAGCATACTTATATTGCCAGTAAGCGGGGTATTTCTCCCGGAGCCCTTTTATATAATTATCAAAATCTTCTTTGGCCTGAAGAAGCCTTACCTGCTGCTCATCAAAAACCGGGTCTGCCTTTGCAAGCTGAGACAGTTGTTGCTGCAGAGACAGAACATTCATTTGCATTGACTGCTCTTTCTGTGCTTCCTGCATTGGCAAATATGCAGAAGCGCCGAGTTCGTTGAGTTTATCATTCAACAAAACGGCCCTGCTTTTTTCCATAAAATAAAAAGCAAGTCTTCCGTCTGCCGCCTGGTAACAAGCTTCGATGGCGTTGGTAAAAAATTCTCTCGTTTCGTTGCGCCAATACAGCTTGCTTTGCTCACCTGTCTGTTCGTGGCGCATGTCTGTAATGAGAGAATCTGTAAGCAAAGCTGTTTTAAGAGCAGATGACAAATATTGTTTATTCCTGGTTTGCTTATACAGGTACAATAAGCATTCTGTCTTATTCCCAAGCAATAGCCATAAGAATTTTTTATCGCTGATAACGTTGCAATGCTTGTAACCCGGATTGTCTAATTCATTATTACTTTTAAAATCAGAAACCGTCTGTGATAGGCTGACATGATACTCTGTCAACGCTTTCAGATAGTTGTATTGTGTAAGACTTATAAGGCCAAGATTGTTTGAAGCTTTTGCAGCAATAACACGGTTACCCGCTTTCAGCGACAATTTTAAAGACTGGTTAAAGTAACTTTTTGCCTCCTTATAAACTCCTGCTTCTCTTAATGCGTTGCCGGCATCGTTAAAGTCGCTGGCAAGATCCTCTATATTATTAGCTTTAATACGGTTGTTTATAGCTTTTTTGAAACAATCTGCCGCCTGAGTATACTTATTATTCTCTTCATATATAAGAGCTCTTATTTTATAATTTCTTGCATAGGCCTGGTAATCATTTTGCTTTATTGATAAGAAGGCTTTTTGCACGTCAGCTAACGCCTCGACAATTTTTTTCATAGCAATATATGCCTGCGCTCTTTCGTTTAATAAATCTGCTTTATTGTCATTATTATTTAATAAAGACGCAGTTCTTAATCCAATACTTATTTCCTCAACATCTTTCTGATAATCGCCCGTTTGATAGTATATGTTTCCTTTTTTAATTCTTGCTTTCACTATCCTGTCAATTGTTGCAGAGTCAGTATACTCATTTCCAATAGCAATACAGCTATCATAAGAGTCAAGGGCATTGCTGTAAAAATATAATTTTTGATTAAACAGACCGAGATTAAAATAGCTGTTTATGGCTATTTTACGGCTGCAATCTTTTCTTCCCGAAGTGCTGATACGAATTGACTGGAGCGTGTACTGAATTGCCTCACGGGTTTTTTCTAACCTGTCTTGCAAGGCTCCTATCCGGTGCAAAATCTTTGCATAGACTGAGTCTTTATTTGATTGAAATTTCTCAAATTCTTTTTTTAGCTCAATAACTTTTTGCAGCTTTTCCCGGTCGGGCAGAGCTAAGTCTTTTTCAATAGTTGTAAGTTTCAATCCAACATTTGCAATTGGAGGAAGCTGAGATAAAGCCGGGGCATGAAACACTGTTAGAAATAATATAAGCCTTATCAAAAGGTTTTTAGAAACATAAAACACATCGTCACAACTTTTCTTCATAATTGTTTACATCTATTTTGCACAACAACTACCATCTTTTATAAAGTTTTTGATTGGATTATTTTCTGCTGTAATTAACACGGGGTTTAATTCCTGAAGCTTTTTAATGAGGTTTGCTTTATTAATACTTCCATTTACCAAAGAGTTAATTACTTCGGGATAAAACTGTGCAATCATCCCCGTCACGACAGGCGCAGCAAATGAAGAGCCTAAAATATAAGTTGCTTCTCCTGAAGAACCTGGTTGGCCTAACGGATCTTCAAATCTGTAATCATCCTTAATTTCTTTATCACATTTCACACCGATATCAACAATGGTGTTGGAAAAATTTTGTGAAGGGCTTACGGCATTTTTTGTTAACGAAGCAGTAGTTACTGCTATTACATTAGCAAATTTTTTAGAAAGACAAGCGGGGAAAAAAGGATTTACATCTAAATTTCTGACAGTTTCTAATTCAGAAATTGTTAAGCTTTTATCTGAATTTAAATTTCCCGCTGCAGCTACCAGTATTATATTTTTATCAGTTAAATGTTTTTTTACAAATTCAGTAAGCACAACAGGCGGGCCGGAATTTTCTGCGGCGTAAAAACCAAAACTTGCATTAACGATTTTAGCTCCGCAGTTGGCTGCATAGGCAAATCCGCATAAGACACTGAACAAATCACTTTTTCCAAACTTATTGTGTGTTTTAACCGGTAAAATATTTATTTTCTGATTTTTATATTTGTTTGCCTGATCAATGATAAACTTAGAAACTCTGCTGCCATGTCTGGATGGATGATCATCATAAGTATCAGCATTCTTATCAAAAAAATTCCATCCAACATCTCCGCCCGGCATGCAGCTATGAACCTGGTTAGTGTAAGCTTTTTTGATTAAGGGATCAAGACCGGTATCGAAAACTGCGATTATTACTGGCGCTTCAGAAGATTCGGTTTGCGATGGTAATTCAATTTGTCTTGTATCCTGCTCTGGGGCGCAAAGATCGGCTTCGGGCAAGTCAATAATTAAATTGTAAGAGTAACAAACTATGTCGTCACCTCCGCCGGTTGTGCCGCCGCCACCTGCCGAGTTACCTTGAGTTGCCCCTTTTCCGGAGATGAAAGTTGATATATTATCACCTTCCCATAGTTCAAGACTGTCATCACAGTATTGGCAAAGTTTTATTTGCCTTACACCTTGAGGCTTATTATTTCTTTTCCACTCTAAAAAATCCTTATCAGAAACTCCAGGCCTTTTCCAGACAATCAGCTGGTTTGGAATGTATTTAGCGCCTGTAAAATCAACAGTAGTTTTAGGGTTATGGTTATTTCGGCCGTCTCTGCAGCATTCTATAAGTTCTGCAATCGCTTTGACGCCTAAAGCTACTGCTGCTGCGCTTCCAACTCCTTTCCAAAAATTTCTCATAAAAACTGTTTTGGTTTATAATTCAGCTAATGTTGGTGTTACCATTTTTTCAGCAATTCTGCGGCTTCCTGGCTGTGGTCAAGCTTTTTTGTTACCACTTGTTCTAAAAGGCTTTTTGCGTCGGCTTTGTCATTTCCTTTATTTCTTTCTAATAAAGTCAAAGCTTGTAAAAACAATCCCGGGTTGCTAAATAACCCTTTTTTCTGTGCCAAATCATTAAAATCGTCCAGGGCTTTGTCGTAATCTCTTTTCATCAGGTAAACAAGCCCGGTGTATTTTTTTGCATCGCTGTTTTCAGGATGTGCCGAATAAAAGTTTTTAAAATAAATCAACGCTTTATCATAATCCTGCTTATTGTATGCTGCAATGCCTGTCTGCAAACTATCGGTTGATGCATCCATATTCTGGCTTAATTGCTGATAATTATTCTTAATATATTTATCCGCAAAGCTTTGCGATGTCTCTGTATTTGTAAAAAAATAAACGAGTGCCGCCGCAAAAAATATGCAGGCTGCAGCAGCGACAGACAGCCATTTGCCTACAGTCATTTTTTTGACCGGCGCAGCAGGCTGAACCGCTTCTGTTACCTCATTTTCATATCTGCGCCATTGTTGTTTTTTCTGCTCGGCCAGTTTCTCCTGTATTGCTTCTCTTGACATAATATAAAAAGCCACTTCATTTGCAAAATTTTCATCATTAACACATCTTTCTTCAAATAACTGCTTTTCTGCATCATTTAATCCTTTTTCAAAATAAGCTTCTATATTTTCAAGCGATTCATTCATGGTTAATAAGTGTGTTTTTCATCTTTTCTTTTATTTTCTCAAGGCACCGCATCCTTGTAGTTTTGGCTACCGAAGCAGTATTATATGCTAATTTTTCTGCAATTTCTTTGTCCGAATAACCATCTTCAAAGAGCAGCAATATTTCCTTGCATTTTTCCCCTATAAGCTCAAGATTCTGCTTAATTTCCAACATTTTTTGCCGCTCAATTAATTTCTCAATTACGTTTTTTGCTTTGTCTGGCAAATGACTCAGTAACTCAGGTTCTGCCACTGACTGATTTACTTTCTGTACATTAGTCGTCTTTTTTCTAATAAGGTCAATACATTTATTTGAATAAATCTGGAATAAATAAGTTTTTAGAGAAGAATTGTTGTTAAAACTTTTATTAATGATGTTTTTGATGACCGATATTATTGCATCACTATATGCGCTGAAGCTGTCTTCGTAACCTAATGTATACTTTTTGCTTCCTTCATCAATAAAATACCTGTATTGCAGGTACAATGTTTTTTCAAAATGCGCCCTTTGATCACAGTTAAGTTGGAGTCCCTCGATAATCTCCCGGTCAAGCATCTGGTAAAATTTACTTTACCACTAAAATACTTACTTGCATTTTAAAATGCAACATTTTAAGCGGTTAAATATTAAAGAAGAAAATTAATTGAATAATTGGTGATATGTTATTCACAACTCCAACACATCTTTCATAGAAAAGATCCCTTTTTTGTTTTGTAAGAATCCGGCTGCTTTTACTGCGCCTGCCGCAAAACCCATACGGTTGTGGGCGGTGTGAATGATCTCTATATCATCAATGTCTGAGGTATACTTTACTTTGTGCGTGCCTGCGGCAGGATCAATTCTTTTACTGATTATCTCAAGCTCTTCATTGTTGTCTGAAAGATGATTTACCCAGGTTTTTTTTGTTTGAATGATTTCTAATATTTGTTCCGCTAAAGTAATAGCTGTTCCGCTCGGTGTGTCTTTCTTTTGCTTATGATGTATTTCTTCAATTTGTACCTTATATGTTTCGTATTGTCTCATCAGGTTTGCAAGATATTTATTCAGTTCAAAAAATAAGTTGACACCAATGCTGAAGTTGCTCGCATATATAAGCGCACCGTTTTTAGCCAGACAAATGTTTTTAATTTCATCCCATTTATCCAGCCAACCTGTAGAGCCGCAAACGACCGGCACACCAGCATCGAAACATTTTTTTAAATTATCTGCCGCACTCTCAGGCCCGGTAAACTCAATGGCTGCGTCTGCTTTTTGCAGGTTTTCCTTGGTCATGTCTGCCGGGTTTCGGCCTGAAATTTTTAACACGATTTCATGTCCGTTTTGCACGGCAACTTCTTCTATCGCTTTTCCCATTTTGCCATACCCGATTAAAGCAATTTTCATGTAAATATTTACAGTTTTATTGAAAGTATTATTTAGTCAAAGAAAACAAAAAAGGAGTAAAAAAGGATTATTTTAAAATGCGGCCGGCAACGTTTTAGATGGGGATTTAAATCCTAATACAAGGCTGAGACCTGCATTTCCATTTGTTTGAAGAACAGGATGTACCTGCAGCGACAAATCTTCGCTTACATCAAAATCTTTGAGATGCCCGAATACGGTGGCGTCTGCAATATTTAATCCCCAGGCAATAATAAAATATAAAGCAGAATAATCACGGTTGCGCCTGAATGAATTTCTGTATAACTGTAATGACTCAGCCGAAAGCGGCTCCAGGCTCGGGTGAATTAAAGCAGTATCTGCAGTAGTATTTCGGTTTACCCTGATATCAAAAGCTTCTTTCGTTCTTTTATACCAGGTATTGTTATATATGTAAAAACCTGCAACAGTGCCCAGCGCTCCATATACAATCGGTATTTTCCAGTATTCCCTGTTATAAGCTTGTCCCCAGCCCGGTAAAATAAGCGAACGCAAGGTAGCTTTTGCGGGGTCATGTTTTGATACGGTTTTAATTGTATCTCCTCTTACAACCTGTATACCGGTATCTTTGGTAAAAGCAGGGTTTTTCGTAACTGTTGTTGAATCTGCGGGAATTATTATCGCTTTGCGGGTTTGTGCTGAAGCATAGCCATTAATTATAAGAATTGAAAATACAATATGTATTATACCTTTCATAATAACTTTTAGCTTGCCGGCACATTCATTTGCTCTAATATTTTATTCAATTCCTGCAGCGAATAATAGTCTATGCTTATGCTGCCAAAGCCGTTTTTATTATGCGCCAGCTTTACTTTGGTGGCAAAATGAGAAGCTAAGTTATCTTCAATACGTTTGTATGCGGGGGGAAGCGGCGACTTTACGGAAGATTTAACAGCGTTATCCTGGTTGCGGTACAGTTGCCTTACCAACTCTTCGGTTTGGCGTACGCTTAATCCTTTTTCTTTAATTTCGTTGTAAATAAAAAGCTGGCTGTCAATAGTGTCTACGTTTACCAAAGCACGTGCATGGCCCATGCTCAAGCTGCCGTTTCTGACAGATAATTGTATATCGGGCGGCAGTTTTAAAAGGCGGATATAATTGGTAACTGTGCTTCTTTCTTTACCCATCCTTTCGGCTACCTGCTCCTGCGTATATTCAAGCTCTTCCATCATCCGCTTGTAGCTGAGGCCGACTTCAATGGCGTTGAGGTCTTCGCGCTGCAGGTTTTCGAGCAGCGCAAGCTCGAGCAATTGCTGGTCGTTTGCATGTCGTATATAAGCTGGAATATCTTTTAACGCTGCAATTTTGGCTGCCCGGTATCTTCTTTCGCCTGTTATTAACTGGTATTTTCCATCCGTTAATTGTGAAACAGTGACGGGCTGAATAATGTCGTGTAACCTGATAGACGCTGCCAGCTCATTGAGTGACTGCTCATCAAAATCGCGTCGGGGTTGTTTGGGATTAATAGTTATGCGGTCGAGCGGAATGCGGTTAATGCCCGTAACTGTTTCAACCACGGGCGCCCTCAGCGTGCCTTCAGTAGTCTTGAGATCTGAGTCTATATTTTGCAGCAGGCTTCTTATGCCTTTTCCTAACGCGTCTTTTCTGTTTGGCTGGTTCATTTTTTTATTCCTGTTTCGGTCAAAGGTTGAAAGGGTTTAAGGTGTAGGGTAGCCTTTTTCGCTTAATATGATTTTCATTCAAGTGTAAAAAAAAGATTACGTGGTAAGGAAATAAAGATTTGCAAATAAACTTACTGCGTTAGCAATGATAGCTCAAGCCACGTGGCTTCGTTTATGCAACGGGACTCCACCCGCTTGTTTCTGAAACTGCTTCGCATGTTTCAGAATGTCTTCGCCTTCGCTCGCCACCCAACCGGCTGATGTCCCTTATGCACAAACTGGTATCAATTAAGAATATAAAACATTTTTATTGTTAAACTTATTTATACTTTTTATAAAACTGGCAAACAAAATTTCTTTAAAAAAAAGTAATAGAATTCCAAAAACCTTCTTGCTTGTCTTTTTACCATTGATTTGAACACTCTTCTTTCTACCTATGCCTTTCACCTTACACCTTCTTCCTCACCTCTGCCCCTCTCATTCTTTCTTTTTGTTTAATTTTTGTAAGATCGTTTTTTTGTAAGATTTCCTTTGCCAGGTTCAGGTAGTTAACGGCGCCTTTGCTGTCCGAATCGTACAATATAACCGGTTTTCCAAAACTTGGCGCTTCGCTTAACCTCGTATTTCTATGAATAATTGTGCTGAATACCATTTCATCAAAATGCCTTCTTACCTCGCTTACCACCTGGTTGCACAGGCGCAGCCGGCCGTCGTACATGGTCATTAAAATACCTTCGATCTGTAATTGCGGGTTTAAACGGTTTTGAACAATTTTAATGGTATTCAATAATTTTCCCAAACCTTCGAGTGCAAAAAACTCGCATTGCACAGGCACAATCACACTGTCTGATGCCACCAAAGCATTCACGGTAATCAAGCCAAGAGAAGGTGAGCAGTCAATTACAATAAAATCGTATTGGTCTTTTACTGCTGCAAGCAAACGTTTAATTACATTTTCCCGGTTAGGATAATTAATCATTTCTATCTCCGCGCCTACAAGGTCAATATGCGAAGGAATGACATCGAGATAAGGCATATCGCTCTTCAAAATAACATCGGCCGGAGAAATGCTATTAACCATGCAATCGTACAAGCTGCTCTTTACCTTATGCAAATCGAAACCGACGCCGGTAGTGCTGTTAGCCTGCGGGTCAGCATCTACAAGTAACGTTTTATGCTCAAGCACGGCAAAGCTTGCAGCAAGATTAATGGCCGAAGTTGTTTTACCCACGCCTCCTTTCTGATTTGCGACACCTATTATTCTGCCCATGTATATTTTTTCGATTTCGATATTCTCTTAAAATCCTGTTTATAATTCAATTTCTTTTTCAATTTCCGCAATAATAACATTTTTCCGTGAGCTCTGAAGGCTCCAACAACTTTTTCAGTGCCGGTTTCTGTTTGTTTAATCAGCTTCAACCAGCTTTTTTATTTCTGCTAAAATCGGGTTCCAGCCTTCGCCATTGTTATACACGTCTTTATACCTTTTTTCACCTTCGGCTGCACCTTCAAACCCGTCCTGCAAAACAGTCAAAACGGTTACTCCTTTATTTTCTTCCAACTCGTATGTTACATTTAAATAATTTTCAGGAATGTCGGGATAAGAAGCATTCGGATCAATCACTGTGTACGTAAGAAGCCTGCCCGGTTTGATGTCTTTAATAACACCTTTTACAGGTATTATTTCTTTTCCTTCATAATTCATTTTCCACAGCAGCGGACTTCCCGGTTGCCAGTCAGACACTGTTTCACATCCGAACATATACTTTTTTGTCTGTTCAGGATTTACCAAAGCATTCCAGACTTTCGAAGCGGGTGCATTAATTGTAATAGTGTTTTTGACGATTAATTTTTCCATTTATTTTATGTAAGATTATTCAGTTTACGTCTTGTGTTTTGCCCGGTGTTTTACAATCACTTAGTAAGCAAAAATACAGTAAGTCCTTACAAATATCTTTTGAAATGGGTAATACAGGAGTGTAAGTTTTCAACAATAATAATAACAAGTGTTATTAAGAGTGATTTAGTTTACGCTTACTTTGCAAAAAAAAGGTATGCGCAACAGAAGCGGCTGGTGGATAATAATAGTAATAATGCTTTTGCTCGATCTGTATGTATTCCAGGTGATAAAAGCATTGGCTTCAGGCGCAACGGAAAAAACAAAGTTTATTCTTTATTCTGTTTACTGGGCGCTTTCGGTTTCGGCAGTTGCTTTTCTTATATTGCTCCCTTATTTTAACACCGATACATGGCCAAAAACATTGCGAAATTATCTTTTTGCAACTTTTGTAGGTCTTTTTGTTGCCAAGCTTTTGGCAGCTATATTTTTTCTTTTAGATGATGCGAGAAGAGCCATTACCTGGGTTTTAAGTAAAATTTTCCCTGAAACGGATACTGAAACCAATACGAATGCAGCATGGAATCTTAACCGTTCTGCTTTTTTAAGCTGGCTGGGTTTAGGCGTTGGGGGAAGTTTTTTAGGATTATTTGTTTATGGATTTAGTAATAAATACAATTACCAGCTAAAAAAAGTACAGCTTGCTTATAACAATTTACCTGCAGGTTTTAAAGGTTTAAAAATTGTTCACATCAGTGATATTCACTCAGGAAGTTTTGGTGATAAAAAAGCTGTGCAGCGCGGTGTTGATATGGTTATAAAAGAAAATGCAGATGTTGTTTTATTTACCGGTGACCTGGTAAATGATCATGCCGGTGAGATGGCGGATTATAAAGAAGTTTTTGATAAAATAAAAGCGCCAATGGGTGTTTTCAGCACATTGGGAAATCATGACTACGGCGATTATGTAAGCTGGAAGACACCAATAGAGAAAAAACAAAACCTCGAAAATCTTAAAGATATTCACAGGCAAATGGGCTGGCGATTGCTGATGAATGAGCATGTGCCGCTGCAGAGAAACGGTGATGCTATCGCATTGATGGGTATAGAAAACTGGAGCGCAAAAGGAAATTTTCCTAAATATGGCAAAATGAATGAAGCTTATCCCGGTACGGAAAAATATCCTTTTAAGATTTTAATGAGCCACGATCCCAGTCACTGGGACGGAGAAGTGCGACCTAAATATGGCGACATAGACCTTATGTTGTCCGGCCATACGCATGGAATGCAATTCGGTCTTGAAACACCCTTTTTTAAATGGAGTCCGGTACAGTGGATGTACAAGCAATGGGCCGGACTGTACGAGGAAGGAAAACAAAAATTATATGTAAACAGGGGCTACGGTTTTATCGGCTATCCCGGAAGAGTAGGTATTTTGCCCGAGATCACAATAATAGAACTGGTTTAATAGTTTAAGTAAATATCAATGTAAGTAAAGTAATACTATAAGCTTACATTAATACTCAGGCACTTTTATCTTTAAAATCATTACTGATTATACTTATTTTCTTTAACAGATATTTTTGTTAAGCAGAATATACCCAATTGTATTGGGCATAACAATTGGACTTTTCGAAAAAACACAATGACATATGAAAAAAATAATTTCTTTAGCTATCCTCGTAATTGCTCTTTCAGGCGCTGTACATGCACAACGTTTTAATATCGGTGGAAAAGCTGGTGCAAACCTTACTAAGATAACCGGTAAAGCCTTTAAAGAAGAATACAACCTTGGTTATCACCTTGGCTTGTTTGCAGAAGTAGATCTTAATAAAAAATGGGGTATTCAGCCTGAAGTGATTTGGAACCAGGTAAATACGCACCGTGCTTCAGGTACAGATTCCGTACTTAATAACTGGCAAAACAATACAGGCAGCATTCAATTAAAGTATCTCACTATTCCAATTCTTTTACGTTATAATGTTGGCAGCCTGATAACCTTGCACCTTGGTCCTCAGTTTGGCATAGTAACCAACAAGAATAATACACTTTGGAAGAATGGAAAGGAAGCCTTTAAAAGCGGTGATTTTTCTATGGTTGGCGGTCTGCAGGTAAATCTGAAAATGCTTCGTATTTATGGCCGTTACAATATAGGCCTAAGCAATATCAGCGACGCGCCTAACCAGGACAAGTGGAAAAGCCAGCAATTACAATTAGGAGTGGGTGTGGCCTTGTAAAGGATAAAACAAATTATAAAATACCTGCATTGTCTTCGGGCGATGCTTTTTTATGCCTGTTTGTTAGTACGCCATACCTATTATTGCCGTGGCATTAATATTGAACCATAGTATATTTGCACGTTATTTTAAAAAAATATGCGAAGGCAATGACAAAGTGTCTTCTAAAAATAAACCATGATTCAAAAGAATTTTTATTTGGGTACAGATGATGATACTGATTTTATTCCGATAATTCCTTTAAATGAAACTGAAAACGAAAGCGATAAAATAACAGATATTCCAGGTGATATTCCTATTCTTCCCCTGCGAAATACGGTATTATTTCCCGGCGTGGTTTTACCTATAACAGTAGGCCGCGATAAAAGTATAAAAGCCGTAAACGACTCCTATAAAAGTAATAAGCTAATTGGAGTGCTGGCGCAAACAAATAGTGATGTTGAAGACCCTGAAGCTAAAGATCTGTGCACAATTGGTACCATTGCTAAAATAGTGAAGCTCATAAAAATGCCCGATGGGGGCACTACTGTTATTATACAGGGAAAAAAACGTTTTGCTCTTGAAGAAATAACAACTGATGATCCTTATTTTAAAGCGCGGGTCACTCTGCTCGACGAAGATGTTATACCAGAGGATGAAGATTTTTCGGCTTATGTAAGCAATATAAAAGACCTGGCATCGCAGATTATTTCCATGTCGCCCAATCTTCCTGCCGAGGCTGCTATTATTTTAAAAAATATAGAAAATCCTACCTTTCTTATCAATTTTATAAGCAGCAATCTCAACAGCGATCTTGCCGAAAAGCAAAGGCTGCTCGAGATAAATGACGTCAGGAACAGGTCTGAAGAGCTGATGAATATTTTGCAAAAAGAACTGCAGTTTGCAGAATTAAAAAACAAGGTAACCAATAAAACACGCACCGAGCTGGATAAGCAACAGCGTGACTATTTTTTGCAGCAGCAGCTAAAAAGCATAAAAGACGAATTGGGCGGTGATCTGAATGATCGGGAGCTGGCAGAAATGAAAAAAAAAGCGGAAGGCAAAAAATGGCCCGATGCTGCTAAAGCGCTTTTTAAAAGCAATGTAGAAAAGCTGGAAAGAATGCACCCCAGCACACCTGATTATTCTGTAGTCTATAATCATCTCGATCTGATGCTTGACCTGCCGTGGGAAGAATATACAAAAGACAGCTACGACCTGAAAAAAGCCAAAAAAGTTTTGGATAATGATCACTATGGAATGACCAAAATAAAAGAAAGAATTTTAGAATACCTCGCCGTTTTAAAGCTGAAAGGTGATATGAAAAGCCCGATTCTTTGTTTTATCGGCCCTCCGGGAATTGGTAAAACATCATTGGGAAGAAGCATAGCAAATGCAGTTGACAGAAAATATGTGCGACTTAGCCTTGGTGGTTTGCACGACGAAAGTGAATTGCGCGGACATCGTAAAACCTACATTGGCGCGATGCCGGGCAGAATAATACAAAGCATTCGCAAAATAAAAACCAGCAACCCGGTAGTTATTCTTGATGAAATTGATAAGGTTGGCAGTGATAATCGCGGCGACCCAAGCAGCGCGCTGTTAGAAATTCTTGATCCGGAGCAAAATCATACTTTTTACGACAATTATCTCGAGCTGGAATATGACCTCAGCAAAGTATTGTTTATAGCAACGGCAAATAATATAAACCAGATGCAACCGGCCCTGCGGGACAGGTTAGAGATTATAGACCTGAGCGGATATGCTATTGAAGAAAAGGTAGAAATAGCCAAACGGCATTTAATACCAAAACAGTTCGAAGCACATGGATTGAAACTGAAAAGTTTTAAGATCAGTGATAAAGTGCTTGAAAAAATGATTGAAAACTATACCCGCGAAAGCGGCGTTCGCGAGCTGGATCGCCAGCTTGCATCCATTATGCGATACCAGGCCAAAGAGATGGCTGTGAAGGGAAAAGTGAAAGCTGTGCTTGCAATGGAAGATATAGAAAAGATCTTAGGCTCATATAAATACAGCAACGAAATATATAAAACGATCAATATTCCCGGTGTTGCCGTTGGTCTTGCCTGGACGTATGTCGGAGGCGATATTTTATTTATTGAAACCATCTTAAGCGACGGAAAACCTAACCTGCAGCTTACCGGCAATCTTGGCAATGTGATGAAAGAAAGCGCTTCAACAGCTCTAAGCTTTCTGCAGGCAAATGCTTCAAAATATAACATTGACCCCGAATTATTTCAAAAGAAAAGTGTGCATGTACACGTGCCGGAAGGAGCAGTTCCTAAAGACGGGCCCAGTGCAGGAATCACTATGTTTACCTCGCTGGCAAGTGCATTTTCCGGAAGAAAGGTAAAGCCTTTTACGGCGATGACAGGCGAAATAACACTCCGCGGACAAGTTTTGCCTGTAGGCGGAATCAAGGAAAAAGTTTTGGCAGCAAAGCGGTCAGGGTTGAAAGAAATCATTCTATGTTCTCAAAACGAAAAAGATGTAAATGAAATTGACAGCGATTTTATAAAAGGCGTTTCTTTTCATTACGTAAAAAATATGCAGCAGGTGTTGGATCTGGCGCTGGTTTAGAACTGCAATTTATTGGGATTGAAATTGGTTATAATGAAATACAGAGAACTGCATTTTTTGATTATTGTTGAGCACATAAAAATTTGTGTTTTACAGTTATAACTAATCTGTGTTCTATTTGGTTTCAATGCATTACAGCAAGTTTTAATCAATCAGCATCTTCTGAATAACCTGCTTTAATCCGGAAATTTCTGCTTGGGATAACTTTCCTATTTTAGAGCCAATACGAAATCTGTCAACAACTTTTATCTGATCCGTAGCTACTGACCCATGCCTGTCAGAGATAACACATTGTACTCTCCATGGATAAATCTTAACAGTAGAGGTTATGGGAATAATGATTACGGTACGTAGAAATTGATTCATTTCATCAGGGCTTACAACCACACATGGCCGCGTTTTAGTCATTTCGCTTCCCTGCGTGGGATCTAAAGAAATCCAGTACACTTCATATTGTTGAATATCTTTTACCATGTCCATTCTTCTTTATCGAATTCATTTGGAAAATCGCCCGATAAAGGTTCATCATCCCCTGCAGCATGCATTTGCTTTGCAGCTTCTGCCCAACCCAAGCGAGGTTCAGGTTTAATAATGATGGCTCCATTCTCGATTTCGACCTCAACGGCAGACTTAAAAGATAACTTTAGCTGCCGCAAAAGCACCGAAGGAAGAATAATTCCCTGGCTGTTACCAATATTAATGATATTTGCTTTCATGATGTTATAACTTAATAATGCTTATACATCAAATATACAAATAAATGTTATAACGTTTACATAACCTTCGCCCTTTCTTTTTTGTTGATATTATTGGAAGTTATTATGAACTTTTATAAAATTGTTTCAAAGCTAAAAGCATTATGTTCGTAAAAAGAAGTTATTTTGTAATTCTTACTTTTATCATGTGATTTTTCTGCTATGCCCCCTCAAAATCCTCAAAACCCCATAAATCCCGGTTCAGACAAAGAATCATGGCAAAAACATTCATCCGAGAATCAGAAGCAATACAAACAGTTTTTGCAGCGCGCTGATAAAAACAACGTATTAAAGCAACTGCCCCGTTTGCATAACGAAGCGTTTGCCAAAATTGATTGCCTGCAATGCGGCAACTGCTGCAAAAATTATTCTCCCCGTTTTAAGACAACGGATATAAAACGTATCAGCAAAAATCTGAAGATGAAGGAAGGAGATTTCATTGAAACGTATCTGCTTCTTGATACTGATGGAGATTATGTTGCTAAAAGCGCTCCATGCCCTTTTCTTGGCACCGACAACTACTGCAGTATTTACGAACATCGTCCCGGCGACTGTGCCCGTTATCCTTATACAAATGAAGATGTTTTTCTTAAAAGACCACAATTGACTTTAAAGAATTCGACGGTTTGCCCGATTGCTAATTATGTTTTGGAAAAGCTGATCGCTTCTAAATAAGTAATAAGTTTGCCTCTTACAACTTTGCTTTTACTTACCAGCTATTAATGACACCTGAAAGGAGAGAGAAATTATTATCAGTATTGCAAAAGCGCCAAAACAACCTGACAGTTGTTTTGGAAAATGTGTTTGACCCGCACAATGAATCTGCGGTCATGAGAACCTGCGATTCTGTAGGTATACAAGATGTATACCTAATAAATGATAGGACGCCACCCAAAAAAAAGTGGGGGTTTAAAAGCAGCAGCAGCGCAAAGGACTGGCTTACTCTTCACGAGTTTACCAATGCCGCAGATTGCTTTGCAGAGTTGCGAAAGAATTATTCAAAAATATTAACCACTCACCTCTCTGCTGACTCCTCAGGTTTGTATAACATAGATTTTACTGAAAGCATTGCCCTTGTCTTTGGTAATGAGCGGTTTGGAGTCAGCGATGAAACAAGCGCTTTGGCTGATGGTAATTTTGTCATTCCGCAGTGCGGCATTATCCAAAGCCTTAATATTTCTGTGGCGTGCGCAGTTACTTTGTATGAGGCTTACAGGCAAAAAAAGCTTGCGGGACATTATGAACAATCGCCCCTCTCAATACAACGGAACAAGGAACTTTTACATGAATGGGGTTTTAAAGAACACGACCTTCCTGAAGAAAAGGAAAGATAAAATATGAAGAAGTTAGTTTTTGTATGTTTTTCCATTATGATCACTTTGTCCGCAATTGCCCAGGATAAAATCATTGCCACTGAAACTATAAAAAAAGTTTCGGCCAAAGATGTAAAGACTATAATGGATACAACCGCATCACCGCTGATTATAAACTTTTGGGCAAGCTGGTGCGGCCCATGTATCAGGGAAATTCCCTGGTTTGACAGTATCATTTTAAAAAAGAATTCACCTGTAAAACTGTTGCTTGTAAATCTCGATTTGCCGTCTGCATATCCCGCACAATTAACTGCTTTCGTAAAAAAGCAAGGCTATAAAGGAGAAATTGTTTTTCTGAATGAAACAAACGCAAATTATTTTATTCCTCTAATCGAAAAAAAATGGAAAGGTGAAATTCCTGCTTCTATATTTATAAATAACTCAAAAAAGTACTACCAGGTATTTAACCAGCAATTACCGCCTAAAAGGTTTAAACTGGAACTGGATAAATTGGTCAATTAGGGCATTGGGGCAATTAGGGCATTAAGTCAATAAGGCATTAGACTCTCCCTTCTTCCTAAAATAAATGGGTTAGGAATGAGGTCTTGAATAACTATTGATTGTTACTATCTATGTGTACAAGTTTTCCTATTAGCCGAGTCTTAATGACCTAATGACTTACACTCAATGACTTAATGACCTATTGACCTATTGACCTAATGACCTAATGACCTATTGACTTACCTCCTCAATGCCATTGTTTTAATTTTAAAGACAGCTTTTACCGCAATCACTTTTCTATGGCGTTTTTAATACTATCGCGTATTAACTTGATTGCTGCATCAGGCCCATCGTTACCCAGAGGATTAAATACATCTTCACTTACATTGTTGTACGAGGCAAAAAAATTGACAATCTCTTTTACCAGCCCTTCAGGCAAATCATTAATATTATTTGCAGAAGAATATAACCTGGAGTCTAACTGAACAGCTATAACCCGGTCATTACGAACTTTTTCACCGTGTTTTTCCTGTTCTACTTTAATTATTCCCAGCACCTTGCTCTCCACCAGGCAACCGGGAAAAGTAGAAGCGTCGGTAAGAACCAATATATCCATGGGGTCGCCATCTTCGGCAATGGTAGACGGTATAAAGCCAAAATCAAAAGGAAATACCATACCTGCAGGCAAAGCTCTTTTTAGCTTAACTATGTCGAGATCCTCATCATAAACATATTTGTTACGGCCGCCTTTCGGCGTTTCTACAATTGCGTTTATGTTATCAGTTCCTTCAATAAATGGTTGGGGCAGTTTCATAATAACTGCAATGTAAGATTTGTATCTGATTGAGTTAATGGCACGCAGATAAAACATATCAGGCAACTAAACACAGATAATATTTATTTTATCATTTGTAAGCATACCGGCATTGATACTTCAATTTGTTTGCCTGTTGCCTTCAGTAAACCTGTTTGTTTGTTTCTTTTAAAAATAACAATATTATCAGTATTTTGATTGGCGGCGAGCAGATAATTACCGGTTGGGTCAATCATAAAATTCCGCGGAGTCTTACCCAATACCGATTGGTAGCCTTTTAGTTTTAACTTGCCGGTAGCAGAATTTACTGAAAAAATGGTGATGCTATTTTCATCTCCCCGGTTAGACGCATACAAAAATTTTCCGTCAGGTGACACATGAACGTCAGCGCTGCCGATATCGCCTTTAAAATCTGCCGGATGAGTCGCTATACTTTGCAGTAAGCCGAGTTTTCCATTATTATATCTGTAAACGCCAACTGTGCCGCTTAATTCCTGTATTAAGTAAGCAAATTTTTGGTTTGGATGAAAAGTAAAATGCCGCGGACCATTACCTGCAGCAACAGATTTATAAGGCGGAGCGGCAGGAGTTAAGGGTTTTTGTGAAGCAGGATTAAATTTATAAATCATCACTTTATCAATGCCAAGGTCTGGCGTGAACAAATAATCCTGCGCAGGGCTGAAAACGGTGGAATGCACATGGGCTTTTTCCTGGCGTTTGAGATTGGCGCCGGTGCCCGAGTCTTGCAGCAGTTCGCTTCGGGGCTGCAAGGAACCGTTTGTATTTGCAGCAAATGCAGCAGCGCTGCCTCCGCTGTAGTTCGCTGCAATCACCCATTTGTTATTCCTGCTTACTGTTACATAACAAGGATCGTCGCCGCCGGTTGATTGCTGGTTTATAAAATTTAATTTGCCTGTATTTTTATCAAATGTATAGGCGCTCACATTACCGCCGTTTTCGCCGTGAGTCTCATTTACGGCATATACATATTTTTCATTAGGTGCAACGGCAAGGTAAGAAGGGTTGGCAGCGCTATCGGTATTACTTACTAATTCAGCGGTACCGTTTGCACTGTTAAAGCGATAGACATAAATGCCTTTGCTGCCTTTGTTAGTATATGTTCCTACAAACAAGTAAAATTTTTGAGCTGAGGCGCAAAAAGAAATACACGTCAGCAGAAGCACAATAGTTATTCGCATAGTTATAAGGGTTATTTGGTGCAATGTACTCATTAGAACTATAAAACAAGGAAAGGGCGTTTTCTCTGATTTTATAAAAAATCCGGATAACACCAATTATTTTTTACCTTATTAAAACTACCGTGCCGCTTTTTCTTACAATAGTATTTGTGCCATATTTTTTATATTGCAATTGATAAATGTAAGTTCCGCTGTCAAGTGGTTTATCTTTTATATTTCCTTCCCAGCCCTGGGTTACTTCTTTGGTTTCAAATATTTTTTGCCCCCATCGGTTGTATACCTGCAGGTTAAACTCGTTTACTAATAAACAGGAAGTCAACACCTTGAATACATCATTTTTTCCATCGCCATTTGGTGTAAAAGCTGTAGGTATTTCTATAGCACAATCTGTACATTGTTTGTATTGTACATTTATGGTATCACTAAAGCTGCAATTGTTTGCATTGGTTACTTTTACCGAATAATTTCCTGATTGCTGCACTAAAAAATTAGAATCAGTATTATTGTTCTGCCATTGGTATTGTACATTTTTTACATTGGCTTTCAGCAACAATTTTTCCCCGCTGCAAAGGGTGGTATCTTTTCCTAAATTAAGAGAAGCAATGTCTGAAAGATTGATTAGAAAAGGTGAAGAAACAATACAGGTATTTGGAAACACTAAACGCACATTATAATTGCCTGATGCACTTGGTTTGTTGGGAACTATATAGAAAGAGTCGGTTGCGCCAACAACAGCTATGCTGTCTTTGTACCATTGATAGTTAGCGTTAACACCGGGAGGCGCTTTTAATTTTATACCCTCTGCACAATTGTTATTTTCAACAGTGATTGTTTTGAAATAAAAATTTTTTTCTTCTGATAAAGAAAAGTCATCAGCAAAAAAATAAGACTCATAACCGTTGCGGTAATTGACGCAGTCAGTACCAACGAGAAAAGCTTTTATATTTACAGGTGCTGTAAAATCTATTCTTACTTTTACCCAGTTGCCTTTGCCAAATACCTTCATCGAGCCTAACTGAACCCAATTACGATTTGGATTTACAAGGTCTATATTTAAAGGGCATCCCCGGCTGATGTAAGTCGAAAAAGGATAAGCATTGCAATTAGGATTTCCGAATAAGGCGAGTTCAACAGGTACCCCGGAAAATATTCTATTGGTATCATCCGGACTGAAACCTATATAACATTCAAAGCTGTATTTAAGACCGGAAAGCAAGGGGTTTTGCAAACAGGTAGCTGCATAACCTTTTAAACCTTTTTCAAAATCACCCTTATTTATCAGTCCTATAAAACCGCTGCCATCAGGTAATGGCAGGGGTGGCTTAAAGGCTCCAACGTCTGTATAATAATAATTGAATTCACAATTAAGGTTATAAAAATCGGGACCATACACACTGCCTCCGCCCCAATACGGTATATAATTTAATCCTCCTCCCGGAACATCCGGACAAGAAGGATTATCTTCAAATGAAGCATTATGAAGGTAAGTAAGCGGAGGTAAAGAATCTTTACAAGCGCAATCAGGGTCTTTTAAATCAATCAATCCGTCGTTGTCATCGTCTTTGCCGTTACTGCATATTTCCTGCGTAAAAGAAATGTAATTAATTAAGATAAATAAAATTACAAGAAAATACCTCATGTTTTAAAAAAATAAAAAAATCCACTTTCAAAGTACTAATTAGCTGTCCATGTACCATGAGAAGCTCCACTTGTTGTACCATCAGTACAATGAGATGTTATAGTAATAGTACCTCCTTCGTTATGATCATTCACAGTTATTTGAGTGCTGTAGGTCTTTCCGGAAAAGGATGTACCTGTAATTGTACTGTAACCGAAATAAGTGAAATACGCATTGGAGGATGGGCTTGTCCATGCAAGAGAAACATAAGAACCAGATCTTGATACTTTTCCAAAATTAGTTATCGTTGAACATGTAAAAAATTTGGCTTTTTTATTTTTTGTCTTATTATAATCAACAAAAGAAAATAAACTAACGGTTGTTATCAACAACAGGATAGTTAAAAGGAATTTTGATTTCAGAAATTTAATTTTTAAAATGAGAGAAAGGTGTTTCAAAGTTATTAAAAGTGGATTCTTTTAGAAATGTAAGATAAACTAAATTTTTAAGAAGATTTTAAATTATTAAGTATTTTTATTATTAACACTTCTATGTTTCATAATGACTGTATCAATCCATTTTAAAAATGTTTTGATGAAAATCTAAAAAATCATTAGCATAGATTTAAGAGTGCAGTATTTTTACAGTTAAAATTACTTTTGCAGCTATTTAATAATAATTATGAGCAAAAGAAACGACAAGAAAAAATTTTTTTCTCTCATTTATAAAAAATCCGGATAACACCAATTCTTTTTTACCTTATTAAAACTACCGTGCCGCTTTTTCTTACAATAGTATTTGTGCCATATTTTTTATATTGCAATTGATAAATGTAAGTTCCGCTGTCAAGTGGTTTATCTTTTATATTTCCTTCCCAGCCCTGGGTTACTTCTTTGGTTTCAAATATTTTTTGCCCCCATCGGTTGTATACCTGCAGGTTAAACTCGTTTACTAATAAACAGGAAGTCAACACCTTGAATACATCATTTTTTCCATCGCCATTTGGTGTAAAAGCTGTAGGTATTTCTATAGCACAATCTGTACATTGTTTGTATTGTACATTTATGGTATCACTAAAGCTGCAATTGTTTGCATTGGTTACTTTTACCGAATAATTTCCTGATTGCTGCACTAAAAAATTAGAATCAGTATTATTGTTCTGCCATTGGTATTGTACATTTTTTACATTGGCTTTCAGCAACAATTTTTCCCCGCTGCAAAGGGTGGTATCTTTTCCTAAATTAAGAGAAGCAATGTCTGAAAGATTGATTAGAA
>JAABUS010001901.1_pt1 | contig 42286 bp, 35 predicted proteins | sample 5560161 | NCBI WGS metagenome assembly JAABUS01 (sample SAMN10711885, study PRJNA513376) | rock metagenome | isolation source: Antarctica rocks | place: Antarctica: Victoria Land, Trio Nunatak nord | collected 2016-01-04
TCCACCACCCACCCACCCACACTTTGCCCGCCCCCTCTCACCTCCCAGCAAAAAGAAAGCAAGCACGCTTTTCTGACAATGAGTAACGATATATATTCACCATAGTTGAGATTTGGGGGTTGGCGGTTGGCGGTTGGGGGTTGGGGGTAATGGGCGCCAATCCGAGAGAAATGGTAAAGTGGTAAGGAGGGGGGGGAGGGGGGGAGAAGGGATGGTTAATACAGTAGGTAGAGAGATTAAACAAGCCAGGGGAGATATCAATAATGCCACTCAGTACCTCTTCCACCTTTTTCCTCCCTTCGCGAAATGGGGTTTTTTTGTGTCAGAAATGTGGTAGGGGGCTTTTTTTTTTCGAGGCAAGAGAAGAGAGAGAGAGAGCGAGGGAGAGAGAGAGAGAGAGACGGAGACGGGGGCCGGAAGGAGGGGGGAGTGAGTTGGAGCGAAGAGCTATGTAATAACGATGAATGGCACCCCCGGCCAAAATAACCAGATAATCCGAAACCTCGAAATCAAACCTTACAAAAAAAAACCTAACATCTACTGTACCATGCCCTTCTCTATGAAATTTGCCCGTCCAGATCCATAGACCGGGTCTCGATTCGAGGGATTCGCATGGCTACTTTCCAGGTTGTTAGGTTGTTAGGGGCTGAAAACGGGGCAACGGGGGGGTTGAGGTTTGTTTGGCGGAGGGATGAAATGGGATCATGAGAAGGGCCAAATCCTAAAGGGTGGGATCTTGGTTGCAGAGGAGCATGGCCTTTTTTCCATAACATTTCTAGTGAAATCCCCAGTCCAAGATACTCACTTAACTAAGTTCATCCTAATGACGTAGAGCTGATTCCTTGAAGACCTCTTCCCAATCAAAGGAGGCGTAAATTGTTTCTGCTCGTATACTAAACTCGCGGGGTATCATATATTGAAAATCTTATATTCAAAAAAAGTTCGCTTGCGGTGAAAAACTCAAAAGAAAAAAGAGCAGACTGCCAGCGACTACCGGCAGTCACACTCTCCCACTATTACCTCCAGCTATTTGCAATGCCTGACAAGAATCCTCACATTGTCTGCAAATCCTCTGATAAGGTCTTCGTACTGGCTGGTCTGGTTGTCTCGTAGCAGCAGGCCCTGCCGCTTCACTTCGTCGGCGGAAACTTCAATTTCCAGTTCGTGTTCTTTTTCGGTTTTGGAGGTTGCCTGTTCGGAGTATATGAGTCAGCAAATTGGCCCTCAAGTGGTGATCTGCAAAAAGAGAGAAAGAAATTCGTGGGAGCATGCAAGTTAAAATCCGAGATACAGCGATAGAAAGATGTTTGCTCACATCCGTTGGCGTCACCTGAGTCAGATCAATCGTGTAGTACAAGTGCTTGTAGCTCACACGATCCTTGTTCCGGTCCGGCCCCTTACCCTCCAACGAAGCCTGCTCCACCAAATCCCTCATATCACCCTCGAAATTCATTTCCAGATTGACGCTCACGCGCCAATCAAAAGCCGTGAAAGGGCTAAAAACGTCAATATCCGCGACACGGACTTTGACAATCTTGGCCTTTACTTCGCCAGTCTTCTGGTCGGTTGTGATGCGGACTTTGGCTCTGTTGTGGCGGGGATTCATTTGGGCGCGGATGGAACTGGGGAGATTTAAAATACCGGCTTGGGAGAGCTCGTAGAAGGTGTCACACTCTCTTTTGTGTATGTAGTCCATAGGTATACGTGACTTCGTAGGTGTAGGTTTAGAGTCCACAAGGGCTCGGTTCAAGAATTGGTTCAACTTGCGGTGCTGGGCCTATTAATTACGGTAGAGTTAGCTGGACTGTGTCTGTTGATAAAACATATTAATGTGTCTTACCTCAGTCATAGAGCTTTGGAATTGTATCCGTAGATCCGGGTTACGTTTGTCAAGCACACACTCTGACATGACCGGTAGACGGAGGCGATCATTTGTATTCTTATCGATGAGATGCCCGATCTTGGCTTCGATTTCCAGAACAGCATCTGGGCCAGGTGCACTACCGGCCGGGCCAGTACCAACATCATCTCTCAAAACGACCTCTTGAAAGAGAAAATCCGAGATGCGCCTGGTCACCTCATCATAGGTGATTATATTCAGGAAGCTTGGCTCCCAAGGTCCAAGAGGCCCGCGATCTCCAAGTTGCGGCTGAGTTGGCAGCAATGATACGTCGCTGCTACAAACAGCATGCCCGTTCGTTTCCTCCTTGACTGGTTGAGCAGGGCCCTCGGAAGGTACTTTCTTCAGGTCAGCTGGTTCCCTTTTCACTCCGGAAACGCTTTTCACTGTCGGTTGTCGTCTGTTAGGTAACAAAGGATTGCCGCTTGGTCCACGACCCGCTTTACGAGCGGATTGTGCGAAGATTGGTATTTCATGTGGGCGGGGCCTCTTCCTGACCGGCCGCAGCGGCGACACCGTGGTACGTGCCGAAACCTCGGAATCTTCTGTTTTAATGGGGTTTTGTATCGCAGACTTCAGTGGCATTGTTGAAGCTGAACCTACACGGATTGGCGCAGAAGCAGGGGGATCAAAGGTGGTAAGTGGTGCGGGCGATTGTTGACTTGACGGATGCTGAGGTGTCAGCGATTGCTGCCCAACGAATGTGGCAGATGAGGAACCGGAGGTAGCCATCTCTCGGGACACTGGTCGACTTGAATTTGTTGGCATGTACCATATTCCTGGAGCTGATGTGGGCGTCTGTGAGGGCAAACGTTGACTTTGCTGTATTTGACCCGGAGATTCGTCGCTCGGTTCAGTTACAATATGTGCAAGCGAGTTTGCAGGCTGCCGCCCTTGAATAGATGAATTCCTTGTTTCTTTATTCCATTCCTCCATAGGTGGTGCATTCAACATGCTATTCACTCCAACCGAAGATGTCCGAACTTCACGCCGGTCTTGCGGCTGAACATACGAATAACCATCCTCTGGCCTATCTTGCCCCATTTTGCGCTTTGCAGGAGTCACTTGGCCACTAAAAGAACGGTTTTGGTCCGGCTGCGGACATGGTGTTTCAATACTTGATTGACTAGGTACCCTTGTCTTTGGGCTGACACTTAAACTTCTATCACGGCCGTTGTGATTGATGTATGCCTGTGATGTAGATGGAGAACGCCGAGAGCCATACGATAGAGGTGGCGGGCCAGAAGACACATGCATTTCTGTTGATGGTGACGGCGCCGACCCTGATTGTTGTCCAAAAGATCCACCAGAGTGGCTTCGCTGATAATCATATGAAACTGATGACTCTTTGCGCATACCTAATGGAGACCTACCATATGTGGAAGGAGGGCCCAAGGGAGTCCCTGGTTGAGAAACATAGTGCTGATTCGAATGTGGTTGAGATGGCCCGCGTATTTGAGAGTATGAAGCTTGCGGACTATCTCTGAGGAGGCTTGAAACCTGGTGCTTCCCCGAATTGGGAGTGGATGTGGAATGTGAGGATTGAGGCCGTTGCTGATGGGAGTAGGAATGAGCACTGCCCGGTGTTGTGGCGGTTGGTGTCAAAGGTAATTGTGCTGTTTGACCGTACGCTTGATATCTAGTATCTATAGAAGGTACATTCATGTCCCGCTGTTGGTAAGGTGGAGGGTGGAAGCTGTGGGTAGGGCTCTGACTTAAATGTTGAGGAAATGGGTATTGTCCACTTCCCAGTGCAGACGAAGGGGTCTGCTGATATGGCGAAGGAACCGAACTGTATGACGACGAGCTAGGGGAACGTAAGTCGTTACTTGCTAGTGGTTGCAGAGGAGGGGGTTGTGGTGGCCTTGTCTCGCGGCGCCCATTATATGCTGGAGGCTGTGCATCGTAAGGGTTCTGGGAACCTTTTGCATGATGCCGATGTTCTATTCTCTGCTCTGGCTGTTGGTCCAATGCTAACCGATTCGGAGCGGGACTAGAGGTATCAGGGTCGATTATTGACCGTATATCCATAGCTCTCGTCTGACCAATCCCTCCACTGCAACGGTCTGTCGACCGCCACGACACCGATCTAGTAGGGTCCCTCCACGGTGTGAGCTTCGATTGGCCTTATGGTCCCGGAGAAATACAGCCAGCTCCTTCCGCAATGCAACGTTGTGCAGTGATGCTGAATGAGCGGTTTCTTCAAGGGGTCTTGCCTAAACTTGCCCGTTGGCCTAATGCTTGAGTGTCACCTTATAGTGGAATATGGGTTAGACGTATATCAAGTAACAGTATCAAGGACTGTAGATATAGTGATGACCACTTGTGAATTCATCTGATATTGCTGAGCTGTGATTATCGTTGCTCTAAAAATCGTCTATCAAATTTGTTCCAACACAAGCTTCCTTTTGTGCCCTGTCATGCATTCCATGCATAATTGGTAGTCACGAGTCAGGGGTGGATGACTAAGTATCTACTAGCGACTTGACGTGGTTACGGAGCCTGAGCGTGTCGTGCAAGTTGAAAGCTTCGATAACTTCCAACAGCAACCCGATCTGGTCATCACCAACACAGACGAACCCTCGGAAGCTCGCCTAAACTCACTAAGGCCTTTTCGTATCGGTCATACTTACAACGCTTTCCTTTTCCGGTCAGCCAAGTACTTCCAAACCGTATTCGTCCGTCCGGAGCTCGACCAACCTCCTCGATCAAGCTACTACGATAGTTCATCCACAGAACCTGAGCCGACCAGCAGATCATCAAGGTCAGCATGGTGGGCTTGACCTCAGCTGTAGGTGTAGTAGGTTTCCTATCGGAGCCAGATCATGAGCTACAGATATTCGCTCTGAGGAAGCTGAACGAGGAAATCGATTCATTATGGACCGAGGTCGCAGGATCAGTTGGAGAGATAGAGGCTCTGTACGAGGACCCGGCGTTTCCTGAGCGTGAGCTTGCAGCTCTAGTCGCTGCCAAAGTCTACTACAACTTACAGGAGTACAATGAGAGCATGGTGTTTGCCCTTGGTGCAGGGAAATTGTTTGACCTAGACCACGAAGGAGAGTTTGAAGATACGATAATATCGAAATGTATCGACTCCTATATCGCACTATCCGATACGGCCCCAGCTACAAGTACGAATCAAACTCCACAGCTCATAACTGCCTTTCCCTCCACGACAAATGGCGCTTCCAGTATTTCTGCAAGCCTTGCATCGCCGACAACTCCTTTCTCTCAATCCACACTTCCCTCGAAATCACTTCTCTCACGTCAAGATAGTTCCACGACCTTTGATCCGTCGTTACAGGGCGTCGCCAGTGCTCCCGGGTCGTTATCGAACTCACTTGCATCGCAGAGAGGAATACAAGAGCAATTACACAAGATCATAAACCAGTTATTCGAGCGTTGCTTTCGAGATGGGAGGTATCGTCAGGTTGTGGGTATCGCTGTAGAGGCTCGAAATCTGGAGGTCCTACGAAGAGCAATCCTGCGAGCAACTGAAGATGAGAGAAAGGAGAATAAGGCCGGTGGGGCTTCAGTAGGGCGAGGAGAAGAATTAATGGAGTATGTGCTTGAGATTTGCATGGATGTTGTGCAAGAGCGTGCACTGCGCAATGAGCTACTCCGACTTATCCTCAACCTGTTACACGACATACCTTCACCCGACTACTTTTCCATTGCGAAGTGCATAGTATACTTGAACGAACACTCGATGGCGTCTGAGATGCTGGCCAAGTTAGTTAAGAAAGGCGACCCGAAGTCCCTGGCTGTTGCATACCAAATCGCCTTTGATCTTTACGATAACAGTACACAAGAGTTTTTGAAGAAAGTAAGGGAAGAGCTCCCAAAGGCTCCGGCGCCATCATCAGTTGCGGCTGCAGATCGCGGAGATCAAATGGATGAAGAAAATACGGAAAATGTCAAGGAAACGGACCACCTACTCTCAGCGCAGGATGACAATACCGGCGCTCCGGCTTCATCTCTTAAGGACTCGCCCGAAAAGCAAGAGCCTATGCCCGCAGAAGTCGAGAAAGCCTTTGACTCAATACGAGAAATCCTGCAAGGGACGAAGTCTATCGAGCTGGATCTGGAATTCTTATACCGAAACAATCATACCGATATGAGCATATTGAACAAGATCAAAGACAGCCTGGAAGCTAGGAATTCGATCTTTCACACTGCGGTAACTCTTGCCAACGCCTTTATGCACGCGGGAACTACGAACGACAAATTCTTCCGAGATAATTTGGAGTGGCTTGGCAAAGCGGTCAACTGGTCCAAATTCACAGCTACTGCTGCTCTTGGGGTGATCCATCGTGGCAATCTTGGGCAGGGACAGAAACTGTTGGAGCCATATTTACCAAAAGATCAGATTGCGGGGGCGAATACAGGATCAGCTTATAGCCAAGGTGGCTCATTGTATGCTCTTGGTCTGATTTACGCAAACCACGAAACTCTTGCTCTAGAGGTTATTCGAGAGCACTTTAAGAAAGCCACAGAAGAAGTTGTGCAGCATGGTGGCGCACTCGGTTTGGGCGTTGCGGGTATGGCTACCGGCGATGAGGCCATCTACGAGGATCTCAAAGGTGTATTATACACGGATTCCGCACTCAATGGTGAAGCCATAGGCATTGCTATGGGTTTGATCATGCTTGGGACAGGCAACGTCAAGGCATTGGAGGACATGATTCAGTATGCGCATGATACCCAGCATGAGAAAATTGTGCGCGGACTCGCTCTAGGAATGGCTCTCATCATGTACGGCCGGCAAGAAGCTGCTGATGAGTTAGTCAACGGACTCTTGGACGACCCAGACCCTATCTTGCGGTATGGTGGTATTCAGACCCTCGCATTAGCATACTGTGGTACGGGAAGCAACAAAGCTGTGCGGAAGCTTTTGCATGTGGCAGTCAGCGATGTAAGCGACGACGTACGACGAGTGGCTGTGATGAGTCTCGGCTTCATTCTTTTCAGAAAACCCAATAGCGTGCCCCGCATGGTTGAGCTGCTGTCAGAATCATATAATCCCCACGTTCGGTACGGTGCAGCTATGGCGTTAGGTATCTCATGCGCAGGTACTGGCTTGGATGAAGCTATAGATCTATTGGAGCCCATGATCAAGGACCCGACGGACTTCGTACGCCAAGGGGCCCTAATTGCGCTTTCCATGATTATGGTACAGCAGAACGAAGCGATGAACCCGAAAGTTGGGACAATACGGAAGACCTTGCAGAAAGCGATTGGTGATCGCCATGAAGACGCCATGACCAAATTTGGCAGCGCCATTTCTCTAGGAATCATTGATGCAGGCGGCCGTAATTGCACCATCAGTCTGCTTACACAGACTGGCAATCTAAACATGGCTGGTATCGTTGGCATGACTGTCTTTACCCAGTACTGGTACTGGTTTCCGCTGACACATTTCCTATCTCTCAGCTTCACCCCAACGTCAGTTATCGGGCTAGATCAAGATTTGGAAGTGCCTAGCTTCAAATTCCACAGTGCGACCCGGCCAAGTTTGTTTGACTACCCTCCAGAGCAAGAACAAAAGACAGAAGACGCACCAGAAAAGGTCAAGACTGCCGTTTTGTCAACGACTGCACAAGCCAAACGAAGGGCGCAGAAGAAAGAGAAGCTGCAAAGACGGGAAAGTATGGACATTGATCCCGCTCCTACGACGCCTAAAATAAGTCACACTGGTGACAGGATGGATACAGACGAGCCTGCTCCGAAGACCGATGAAGGCGAAGAATCAAAGGAAGCAGCGCCTCAAGCCGAAGGTCTGAAGAAGAAGATGGAGAGGGAGAAGGTTGGCTACAATATTGAAAACATGTCTCGAGTTCTCCCTGCGCAATTGAAGTTCATTAGTTTTCCTGACGGGAGGTACGAGCCGGTGAAAAAGGTTCGTTCCGGTGTTTATTTCTGGAGGCAAAAGCAGTCACTAACGAGCAAGCAGCCGACAGGAGGGGTAATCCTTTTGAACGATACCACACCTTCGGAGCCTAAAACGCTCATGGAGCTCAAAGCTAGGAAGAACATCAAGGCAGCTGCCGCACCAGAAACGCTCCAAGACCGAGTCGATGCTGCTTTCAACCTACCAGGTGATGCAGGCGCTGAAGAGTCTGCGAGAGACACTGGGGGTGCAGCAGAAGCCGCTGGGGTATTGACTGCCATTGACGAGGATGGTGAGGGGTCGGAGGAGGCCGAATTGCCAAGGGAATTCGAATACCATTCGGACGGGGAAGCTGGTGACGATTGAGAGGGCTCCGTTCTACTATTTGTTGTGTTACTACCAATACGTTTCTAATCCGAGTTACTGCTGCCAATGGAGAGGAGCACCGAAGCATTGACATGGTGGGCTTGCTTGGGCTTTATAGACACGCACCAAGTTGCGTTGTACCATAGAAATACCATGTAATTGTCACCTTGATATCTTCCAACGTGTAGCATGTGTTTACAACACTGAACTGAAGTTTGGGTATTAATTTCAATAATCGGGGTCCACTCCATTGGGCGAAAGAGCGGAGACGCAGCGCAACCACACTTTGACTTCCATAACCACAACGCCCCCGGAATCCAACAACCTACCCCTCATACCCCAAAACCCAACAATGGACTACCTCCGCCCCCACCTCCAACCCATCACCCACAACCTCCCCCCACCCCTCCGCACCCTCGGCCTCTCCCTCCTCGGCCCCGCCTGCTACAAAACCCTCCTCCTCGACCTCTCCCTCACGCCCTCCCCCTGCCTCTCCCTCGCCCTCTCCAAAACCCTCGGCCTCGCCATCATCGCCGCCTCCTCCGTTGTCAAAATCCCCCAAATCCTCAAACTGCTGCAGTCCCAGTCCGCGGCGGGCGTCAGCTTCCTCGCCTACGTGCTCGAGATCGCGGCGGATATCGTGGGCGTGACGTACAACGCGCGCGGCGGGAACCCGTTCAGCACGTATGGGGAGAGCGCGCTGATTCTGGCGCAGAACGTCGTGGTGGCCGGGTTGGTGCTGAGGTTTTCCGGGAGGAGCGGCTTGGCGGGGGTGTTTGCGGTGGGGTTGGTTGGGGTTGGGTGGGTGTTGCAGGCGGTGGGGGGGGAGTGGTTGGCGGTTGCGCAGGTGGGGGCTGGGGTGGCGGGGGTGGTGAGTAAGGCGCCGCAGATTTGGACGGTGTGGAGGCAGGGGGGGACGGGGCAGTTGAGTGCGTTTGCGGTGGGTGGTTTTTTTTTGTTTTGGTCTTTCTTCCGTTTGCCTTGCTTGGGTGGTGCTGATTGTGAGCTGCAGGTTCTGAACTATCTTCTCGGATCCCTGATGCGTATCTTCACGACGCTGCAAGAAGTCGACGACAAAGTCATCCTCTCCAGGTCCGTCTCCAGATTCTCCGTCCCTCCTCCAAACCCCCACCCCCTTTACTAACAACCATATAGCTTCATCGCAGGCTTCCTCCTCAACTGCATCCTCTTCGGCCAAGTCCTCTACTACTGGAACAGCCCAACGACCGCGAAACATGCTGCGGAGATGGGCAAGGAGCCGGAGAAGATGGCTATGGGGTCGAGTACGGGGGCTTCCGGGAAGGCGAAGAGCCCAACCACGAGGCGGAGGGGGTAGGGGGAGTTTGTTGGTTTAAATCAGGCAATAGCATACTTTCTATACTTGTGTCAGACGTGGTTTGATCACTTTTGGTGTGACTCTGCTGCTTTTGTTCGTTTCCTGTTGAAAGGATATTGCATGAGCAATGGTCTATGTAGCATCTCCTGTTCGCCTCCCAGCAGTATTCCACTACCAGTCCAACCCTTCCACACCCTCTCCCTCCCTATTTCCTCTCTTATCCAACCAAACCATCCCCACTCACCCAAACCCTTCATCGAAATTTGACAAATCCAGCGCCTTCCCCTGTTCGCGACCCAATTCTTCCTCATCATCCATAGCCCTAGCTCTAGTCTCAGAGTAAAAGCCCCTCTGATGTCTTTGTTACTCCTAAATCGAGCGCTTGTGAATAAGCGTGTTTCCAGCAAGGTAGAGGCGAATAGTGGATCCGGTCGCTGGTTCAAGGGACTTGTGTGATCCATGAAGTGACTAGGGGCCTGGGTTTAGGTATTAGGAGATAAACGATGGTGAGAAATGAAAGACGGGGTATTGGTGGAAAGGAGGGAAGATGGTAGCCGGCAGGGAATGTTGATTTGCGTACAGAATATAAGTTGTATGCCGAAGATAATTATGGCGGAAGTCTATTGTTCATTCTCGACATCCCTTGGGGATTCCTGGGGCGAGAGGGGAAGGCGGTGGTTTACTCTTGCGAAATCAAGAATATGAGGAGAAGAGAATGAGGGGCATGGTCCTGGCTGCTTTGGGAATGAATTGGGTGGTCGTGGAAAAAGCGAGTCGAGAACATGATAGGTGGTTGCAGTGGGATGATAGAAACCCATAGGGGAGTTTTGGTAGTCTATTGTTGTCTTGAAATGTGGTTGCAATGTTTGCTTTCATGTACAGCAAGGTCCTCGAGGTCATCACTTGGCCCAGGAAAGGCCCTGTCCATCGTCCGAACCTTGTCTCCAGGCATGGTTTGTCATCGAGTACAACATTCAGGATCTTAAAGGCTAACGATTGTTCTCCTCGTATGCTTGGCTTTTCAGGCCACTCCAACTAGATTTCCTCAGCCAGTAAGACTGAAAGGGCCATCTTCGAGGCACGGCGGCCTACAAGTACAAGGCAATCTAAACAGAGGCACCGCCCTCAGTATTGTAATGGCCGGTTAGAACACGCTAGGAGCATCATACCTCATACTTTGCTTCAGTGCATACCGATCTGCAACCTCAGGGGCCATATCAATCTCTATACCCATCGTTAGAAGATCTAGCCAATTTGCTTTCTGGTCGTCTTTGATACACCCTTCGAGTTCGATGTGCGGTATACGTTTAATGTATCTGTGCATCGCTATCAATGCAAAATCGCAGAATTTTCTCTGGCATACATGTCTCAAACGTTTACAATTCCGGTGCTGTCCTGGGTGCGGGAAGCAGATGCGAATGTGGCGTAAGTTTAGCGGATCAGTGTGTGGGGAATCCATAAGGTAGTACCATGCTGTGCTGTCGTTTTCATCGTTCCGCTTCTTAATGTTTGCGCCAAATAAGTCAAGTATCGTTTCGTGATCGAACTTCAACTCCATGGACTTTACTTCATGATAGCTAGCTTTTGATATTCTGTTGAAGAATCGTAATAGCTGGCCATGGTGACGGAACGAGAACGTCACCTGAGAGAACAGTATTTTCATGGCTTCTCCGTGCAACTGCTTGTTGACTAAACTGAGGCTCATGTTGGGTTTGGATAATGGCAAGTGGTCTTTCGGTTGATAGACGCTCTCGTAGGGTTCAGCAATTCGTCCCATAGCAAGAACGAATATGGTATCACGAAGCTAGTGACGCCATTAGTCTGGAGCATCTACCAATATCATAACAGTAATAAGCAACCACTACCTCTGCAGGAAGATCCAAAAAGGGGAAAATCGTAGCGGCTCGCCATCTTAGGTACAACTCTTCTTGAAATTGCTTTGAAACATCCATCTCTCCCTTCATACTTTCTGGGATGATGATTTGCTTCGGAGTTTTTTCACTGGCAGACAAAGACTTCCAGAAATGGAGGTACTTGACGGATCCCAACTTGCTAGGTGCATCGAGAACTTTGAGGTATTCAGTAAGCGTCTTAGATTCAGCTCCCATCCAGACCATGATCTTGCCGCCCGGAGTCCTCCAAAAATGGATCCTTCTTGGTAAGATGCTTGGCGAGCGCAGACTGTATAAATCCATATTTCCCGTACCTCCCATTATCCCCGCAACACTGCCACTTGCCGGCAGTAGAATAATCTTGTTAAGGGAGTTGTCAAAGCTCAAAGTATTTCTCACATCGATCACATGTTTTGTAGCCTTGAAGAGAGCATTTTCGCGAAAGTTTTTAACGGGCCACGGATCCCAAATTACTTTGCATCCCAGCGAGGGTCTTTCGATCAGGTAGAACTTGGACCACGCATCTTCAGAGCCCACAGTGTTCTGGACTGCTGCTTGCTTTTCAAGCCTACTAGACTTGGCTCCCTGTGGTCGTCTCATGGCTGTTTGGTTGTATGCCTCCACCGAACCACCGGCTCCCTAATACCTGCTGTAGAAGTAGGTGCTCATAAGAAGGAATACGAGCAAAGAAGGTGGCAAAATGCTTGCAACCTCAGGGGCGCTAAGATAGTAAAATGAAGTGAACAAAGGACGGAACTGAATCGGAGCATCCAGAATAATCTTCAGCGTGTCCTGACTAGTAATGTACTCCTCAAACCGAGTCAAGTCGCATGAGTGATAACTAGGACAGTGCTAGTAGCATTTCGAGGAATTATAACACTCAGCCTCAATATCATATGTGCAGTCCCTAAAAGGCTACAGTAGGTGCTATGGGTGCCTAAGCGGCTCTAAGCGGCTGGATGCGAACCATCAAGCATACTGTATACCATATTAATGCATTGAGACTGCCACCACCATCATCTCATGGATAACATGCGTGCCTTCCAAATTGGATGAGTAGTGTTGAGTTCCTCATGGCTATAGTACTTTAGTCGCCTCGGGTAGTTTCTCTACACTAGCGCCGGATGCGCATGTACTGTACTCGTACCTACCTACTCCGTACCAGGCAAGTTACACCAAATTTAATAATTATTTCAGAAAGATTTATTGTAATTTTATGTAGTTTAATAATCCGTCGTTTCACACTGTTATTTTATGCTCATCATTGTCAGTCTTTATAGCGTTGAAGTGACTTGCTCTGTAGATTCAGGAGTAAGTTTGGTGGGGAATCGAGTTTTGCGGTGCGGCTTTTTTTGCTACCTGCCTGGAAGGGTGACACTGAAAGTCCTACACAGCGCTAGGTAAGCGAATGGTCTCAAAACATCATACACAGCAACATAATAAATAATAGGTGGTGCAAAAGCGATTCAATTTCTTGATTCTAATATCGTTATAGAACGCTGATTGAGCTGTATAAATTAAGCTATTTAGCTAAATCTGTCGGGGGCGCATTGAGCGCACCGTAACTGTAATTTATCTCGTATGTTTCAATGCTGTTAGCGCTGTGCAGGACTTACAGTGTCAACCCACGCCTCCGTACTTGGATTTATGATAGCTGAGGATATGTCTCTTTGAAAGAAGAAGTATGGTAAATTCTTATTGAAAGTTTCCTGTTGCTTTCGCATTCATATTCCCGCAATATACAGCAGCATTAGCAGCATCAAGACGGCATATTCAGTCATTTCCAATCAGCTGCTGATGAACACTGCAATTCTTCATGTCGTCCCTTCACAATGGCATGAAATTCTGAATTGCGCGCAGAATCAATATGTATTTCCCATTTGTTATATCAACCGACAATACTCTGAACAACTGCCAAACTTTCATTGCGGTACATACTGTTGATTCCAACGGTTATATCTACGCTATATTATGACTCACGTCTGGGAATGAGAGACAGCGGAGTCGTTGACATGCATACACAGTTGGAACCCCGGTCAAGCATTCCTCAGTAACTAACTCACGTTTCCTCGGCTGCAGATACTTGGACTATCTACTGGAAACCTCCAGGGAAACCTAACGGGTCCACTCAAGGCCTTCAGCACTTGTGAGGTCACGGTCGCCGCGTCACCTTGGAATATCCCCATCGTAGCGTCCGCGCTAATGGTGATCATATCAAGCACCTGGCTACCGCTGCCAACTGCCGCAATGGCTTTACCATGGCTGTAAGCCTCGCGGATGAACTCCTCGGGAACAAAGGCTGGTGAAGAAGGCATGGTGCCATTGCTTGCGGAGGAGTTGCTGCCAGATAGAGAGCCGATGAAGATCGCGTCGTAACTTGAGAAGCCAGTCAGTCGACGCGGTTCACTAATTAGATTGGGGACCGTAGAAACTTACAAGATACTGCTCGTGGTGATGTAGGACTGCTTGGCGCTAACACCAGAGGCAAGAGGCCCCTGGCGAGGTGCAACTACCTCATAACGCACTTTTTGTGCAGAGAGCAGGGACGACATGGCGGAAAGATCCGCAGTGCTGAGGATGTTGTCACTAGCAACAATGCCGACTACCAGACCTTCATTTGACTTGTTGGACTCAAGGCCTTGCGTCAAGGGATACAATGATGGGTAAGGCGCTGTACTATTTGTCAAATTCGTCATCGGACCTGAACCCACAGCTGGCAGTTCTGCGCCGATCCCATACGCGACGCGACGGGCCAAACAGTTGTCGATCTTGTTCAAAATATTGGCGATGTACTTCTTTACTACGGTGTCGTCACCAACGTTGCCAAGCTCGAAGCGATATGCATCAACTGCGTGCTGCTGAGCGTACTTGTCGAGCGTGCCCCAGAAGTTGCGAGCTTGAGCCGCCCAATCATAGCTTGGCACATAGCGGCCGATGTTGCCAATTCCTGCCGTTTCACCTTGCGACCCGGTGTATGGGAGACTTTGCTGGGACGACGCTTCTTGGATGCCACCAATGCTGTTGGGCGCTGAGGTCGAATCACCTTCAAAGATTAGTGGTTGCATATAGCCGTCGCGATAGTTGTTGCTGATTGGAGCAATTGCTTTGTTGATTGGCAATAAGTAGCCGTTAGGACTGCCATGGCGGTGGGTCGAGGTGTCGTCGTAAGACATTAGACGCCACTGTAGGAGCGGGTCTGGCACGAACGAAACTCCTTTGACGACATTGGACGGTGCGAAGGAGATGGATTCGGGCTCTGCGAAGAAATTTGTTGGGTTTCTGTTCAACGTTAATTTGCCGAGTTTGACGGGCTGATTCATCTCGAAAGGGATGATCTGCGGAGCTTGGAGCAGGTCAATGCCTTTCCACATATAGGTCCCGTCGTCGGGAAAAAGCTGCACTGCGAGCTCCCACTCTGGATAAATTCCTGCGTCAATACTGTTGTAGAGGTCTACTCGCTGGAAATTGTTGTTCTTGCCCGCAATCTTGGTAGCCTCGTCATAGACCAGCGCTCGATGTCCAAGTACAGGCAGCCAGTACCATTTGAATAGTTGTGATTCGCCCTTATCGTTGACGAAGCGGAAGGTATGAACGCCATTGCCACTGATGTGACGAACGTCTCGCGGTATCCCCAAGTCCGAAAGAACGTTCATCAGCTGGAATGCGCCTTCGGGATGCTGTGTGAAGAAGTCATAGGCGGTGGGATGGGCAGTCCCGCCGGTGGGAAACCCTTTGTTTGCTTCATACTTAACAGAATGAATGAGGTCAGGGAAGTCCGCGCCATCTTGGATAAAGAAGGACGACAAGTGGTTGCCAACTAGGTCTTGGTTGCCGCACTGGCTGTAGATCTTGGTTGCAAACCCGTGCGTGTCACGGCCGCTTTCGCTGCCTCCAGTGCTGGCAACTACAACGGAGAAACGTGTAAAAGCTTCGCTAGTAGTCCCGTTCTTCAGCCAACAGGCCGAGGTTAGATTGCTCCAGTCGCCGTAGGATCTGAATGTGCCATACGCACCGTGACCGAGGGCATGCACAACTCGCTCCGGTACTCGCTCGCGGTCGAAGTGGATCATTTTCTTGCGTACGGTAGTGTCTTCCAGGAGAACGTATCCACGAGGACCCGCGCGAAGAGAATTAGAGGTGTTGTCCTGAACACCAGTATCCGTCATCTCTATTTGGCCATTAGTGTCTACAGTGATGCCGTCTAATTGTTTAAGCTATTTGCATGGTTAGACCGCAGGCCCAAGAGCATTTTTAGTCAGGATTTGCCTTTTGATCAGCAGCATTTTGTGCTAATATATGCCTGCTGCCCGCAAGAGCAACGAACAATAGTTTGCTCAGATGCATCCTGCCACCTCGTAAATTCAAGCGAGTAGGGAAAGTAAGAAGACAATAGGATTTCGAATTCAACGGCGCAAGTAGGGGAAGAAAGGAACCTAATGAATTTCAGAAGAGAACAACGGGGAGAATGAAGAGATATATGATGACCACAGAGCTCTAAGCAGTCCCTGTTGTTGCGTATTGTTGCCATAATCAGGCCTGTCTCGCTAAGGACAAGTTTGGATGTCACGACATCTATATTCATGTTGACGAAACCCTCGAACGGCACGAAAGTAATCTCGACACAACTCCAAAATCCATGTAGTACAGAGACAGCTCCTTGCATCGGCCTTTTTCAGGATCGCAGTGGCACCTGTTTAGTGTCCAATTGACTCCATCCTTGGTCAGTGTCTGCTTCTTTAACATGGTCCGGTCCTTGCCTCATGGGACAAATTTGCTTGATGTCAATAACTCTCTCTTGGTCATAATAGTCCAACAAAATGAAAACGGACTCCAATAAGATCAGGGAGCGGAAAGGTTGGTAGTTGTTGGCTTGTGATGTGGAAGCAATGTTGAGGAATCATGGGAGTGATGAGACCCCTATCTAAATCGCTTAGCAGCGGCGAGCCTCGGCGGGCTGCCAAGCACACACTGTCGTGACTGTCAATACTGCCTCATGCTGTGGTGCCTTTCCATATTTACGAAAATTCTCCTTGAGTCCGAAGTCTGTAAATTCGAGCCCCCATGAGTAACCTCCTTCTACCAGTTCAAGGTACTTCACTACAATAGCTACTGTCTGCTTCGGATTAGGCCGGGTTGTAACAATAATGACTCAGGTTCTCAAAGATGAACGACCCTTTCGAGCGGTTGCCGGCTGAGATTCTCCTGATTATTATTAAACTCGTCCCAGATTCCTCGTCTCTACTCCACCTAGTGCAGGCCTCCATCTTTGTGGCAGATATTTTTGGAAATTACCCTAGCGAGGCTGTCGGGACTTTGATCAGTAGACTAATTCGAGCTGTTATTGTGATCTTTTCTTGTCGGATGACCGGACATAACCTCATTACGGATCTGGAGGACGACCCTGAGCTTCCTATCAGCGATAAGACCGAGAATCTACTTCCCTCGGATCTTCTGTCATCTGTCAAAAGCCTCGTCAGCTTGGGATGCCGGATCCAGGACCTCACTACGTCATTCCTAGACACCCATATCGAACGTGTCAACAGCCTGCAACCAATGCATCTTCTTTGACCAGGCTATATGTTCGACTATGAACCCTTCAAGGATTATCCCGAAGGCCGCAGATACACAGTCCCAAAGACTGGGGGTCCTAGTTGGATCGAGCAATATCGAGTTGTACGTTCGCTGTGGCACTTACAACTTTATTACACTCTTACCAACGTATCAGCCCGCTCTGTGTCCGTAGATCACCTGGACGCTATGTTGATTTCTCACCCGGATGGAGCACTGCGTCGCATATGGGGCCACCTCAGGCCGTGGGAACTTGATGAGACCGACTGTGTCCACGATTATTTGGGTCAGGTGGATATATCGCTTGCGGAAAGCGAATACAAGGTATCTGTACAGCATGCCTCATTACCGTCACTTTCTTCTGAGATGGATACGGCCACATCGGCGACAATACTACTAGATACCCCAAGCGCCAGCGACGAAACCATATTTTTGTGGCATCAAGACCTAGAATTGGCCCAGTATGCGAGTGACGGATATAACTCCTTCCATAGCTATGGACTACACTCACTTATGTCGCCTCTGAAAGAGTCGTCTTCGAAGCACTTTAGGCGCCTAGGATTTGGGATCTGGGACCTTAAGAGAATGGCTTCATTGGAGTTGCTAAATGCACCTAAAGAGTTTCGTCCTCCGCGAGAAGGAGAAGTCAAGCCAGGTCCCACTGAGGTCGGCAGCCACTTTTGCCTGGGCAACATCTGTTTTACGTGGCATAGTCCAGAAGGGAATCAGCAGATACTATGATTGAAGAGACAAATTAGCTATGAGGTGTAGTTCCATGGCCCACATGAGCCTTATCGCGCCCCCAATGGCTATTGAACCGGATTACTATCCTGGTAACTGAAATGCAGATTGTCCAATTGAAGCTGACCACAATCTGTCATGATTCTCTCTTGTGGTTTTCAGATCTCAGGTTGGACAACTGCGAGCAAGACGCCCAGAATCAAACCAGCCAATAAATCAACAGCACCAATGTGCACTACGGGCACCTTACGATTACGAGCACAACGTCAATTGAAAACTATGGTGAAATAATTCGTGAATGGCTGGACGGGTGACAAGGTATTGGACTGAACAGGCCGAACTTACCGAAGAAGCCAAAGTGGAATGTCTGAACCACCAAATCACATTCATGCTATACGATTGCAACGGGCCAGATACAAGGCAAGACTGTGCCTCAAGTAAAACCCACGCAATAATATACTTCTGGCTCTGAACTAAAAATTCTTCTACATCCTACCTTGCTACTCTGCCACTAATCTGTTTCTAAGCAGTCTTTGGGTAGGTCTTGAATTTGTCTAGCGTGCGATTAAGTGGTACAGTATCCGGGTTATTTATGGCCCTTCAGCTTACACTTCAATTCAGGTTGTTATGTCTCTAGTATCGAAGCTCTCCATACACACAACATTTCTTTTGATGGTATTCTTAGCCTGCGAATGTGCCTCAGCTCCCGACGTTTTGTAGTCGCTATCTAAGCAACGTCAACTGGAGCAAGGGTTAATTTACAGCAGCACAAGTCACTCTGCTGGAAATCGCAGCTCCCAATATCCGCGGGATTCCTAATTCACGTAAGATAATACGGAAACTCAACTAAGAGGTCGTATGGGCAGATATGTAGGGGGGTTGAAAGATTCTGAGCTGTGGATTATGACTCCATAGAGAATAAAGCAAATCCAATGTTCAACGGGGTCGGATTCCGTCGATGGAGGTGAAGTTGACTTTCATAGTCTCAGTGGAGGTCTACTCATAGTATACGCGGATGACGGGTGTGGGCCTGGATATATGTTTCGATTGCTGATCGACAGAGCCCTTGATACGGTCTGAATGGACTTGTTGAAGGGACTTGCTGGCCGGGTTATTGGTAATATTGTGAATGAAGGCATGACTGATGAAGGACGGCTGATTGGCTTCCAAGTTCCGTGAGAGAAGACTAGGGGGATAGCGGATGGAATTGAAGGTGCTACACTGCTTGAGATCACAGACTGTTCGTCTTGATGACTTTACTCTCTTTACAAAGCATTCCATTACACAACTACCTAAACGCAAAATATTTGGCTACAAGGTCTACTCTTGATTCCGGCCCGGCGTGAATGATAAAGCTAGAAAGGAAGACCAATCCTGAACAGAGTCTACTATGTCTCTAAAAAATAACAGCTCGAATATAAGCTGTGTTTCTGCATTGACCTGTGTAATTTGGTTGGAAATAGTCACCACTAACGGTAAAGCAGCATCAGTTGACTCCAGAAGGCAAGGATGATAGATGGTTTTGTATTCTTGTCTAGAAACCGGCAGAGATATGCCTAATTGAAGCTGTTTGTCACGGATTGCTAAGTACTGGAATGAAAGGATCTCATGAAAAGAGAATTCAGCATGCCTGTATGTGCCAATTCAATTGACCGTGAACTTCGAAAACCGTAATTACACTAACGCGGACACAGCCTACCGTAATATACTCTACGCATCCCGGCGGTTGCCGTATGTTTCCGGAACCAGAAACGAACTTGAAGTAAAAGAATGTTGAGCGTATCGACTGCAGCGTCAATATGTTGCTGCAAACCCAACCCTTGAGATCAAGGCTATTACAGACCGAGTCGATCTGCTTGCGGTGCTTGCTCCGACTTTCGAGAGTGGCAACTCCTCCGCCTGGCCGGCCATTCAGTGTATCGCCCAGGCGCAAGGAGGCTATTGATGCAAAGTCAATAACCCAGCTTTTCCGAAAAGGATATTTCTCTGCCAATGGAGCCCTCGCCATCTCCATAAGCCAGCTACGGCATACAGCGGCAAAATATAACACTTCAGGCAAAGAAGGTGAAGCAAGAGATGCCCCTGAAAGCGGGGAGTTGCCTGGCTCGCCGGCGGCGTCAGACGTTTTCAATACCGCCCAGAAATTCGTGAGCGCTCCGCCATTATTGGAACTCCCACATCGCAGACGGAAACGACTGAAAGTTGAACAAAATGGAACGCACGATACAGAGCCCATTCTGCCTCCAGATGCCTCGTCTCGTTTGTCTACGTTGTCGACCTCCCTTCCTCCTTCCTCGTTACGGCGGCTCTTGACCGCCTACCTCTCCCTCGCAAAGCCTCGCCTCTCTTTCTTGATTGTCCTTTCTACGGCAACATCCTACTCACTTTACCCTGTCCCGGCACTCCTACTGCCAACCACCACTACATCACCATCTCTATCGGCATTGACCCTCTTGTTCCTCACCGCTGGTACTACACTATGTACCGCTTCGGCAAATGCACTGAATATGCTATTCGAGACAGAGCATGATGCTAAAATGAGTCGGACTCGCAATCGTCCAATAGTCCGAGGTCTTATCGGCAAGAAGGGGGCTTTACTATTTGCTGGCGTGGCAGGAGTTGTTGGAACCGGAAGCTTGTGGTTTGGCGTAAATCCAACTGCAGCTTTTCTGGGTGGACTGAACATATTCCTTTACGCTGGGGTCTACACGCCAATGAAACGAATATCAGTTTTGAATACCTGGGTTGGGGCAGTGGTAGGAGCTATTCCTCCTCTGATGGGCTGGGTAGCTGCAGCAGGGCAAAGTGCTACTGGCAGTGGGGAGTGGAGAGAACTATTGTTTAGTGAGGGGAGTGTGGGTGGATGGCTTCTTGCTGGACTACTCTTTGCATGGCAGTTTCCGCACTTCAACGCGTTAAGTTGGAACATTAGGGATGAGTACAAGAACGCGGGGCATCGGATGCTGGTATGGGTCAATCCTCGAATGAATGGTAGGGTGGCCTTCAGATATGCTTTGCTTCTCTTCCCTATCTGTGGAGGTCTTTGGTGGTACGGAATCACGGATCAAGGATTCTTGATCACAAGCAGTATAGTTAATGCCTGGATGGTACGAGAAGCGTGGAAATTCTGGAGACAGGAAGGGCACAAGGGCAGTGCGAGAGGCCTTTTCTGGGCCAGTATTTGGCACTTACCTGTCGTGATGGTGCTGGCTATGGCACACAAGAAGGGGCTATGGGAAGGTATATGGCGACGTATAGTCGGGCAAGAGCTCGGAGAAGGCACTTGGATTGAAGACCAAGAAGAAGAGCCGATGAAGGTCTCGGAAAGGGGTAGGCGGCTGCAGCGACCAGTAACACCTACCGCATCAGCTGTGGTTTGAGACGTGATGGTTAAGATCGCTGCAGGTACCTGGCAGCAGAATGATCAGAGAAGCTTCATTCCGCAAACCGCCAAAGACCTAATTATCGCACCATGAAGGTGGTAACATCAACGGCATGGCCACCGGAATACCACATTGTGGCTGTTCAGACTTCGTACCTGCAAGACCATCGATACTCTCTAGGCACTACCGTGCTCAGGTCTCTTTGTTATGTCTGCTAGCAGTCCCTTTGGTAGCCAGTCTAGCTTTTGATTCCGCCTCCAACAGCAAATCCTTCAGCTCCTCTCCGTTTGCGTCGACGTAGGTTGGTCCATTCCGCCACTTCGCCCTGCCGTTTTGATGAACGTCTACCGTCCCGCACTTCTTCGTCACCGTACTTACCATTTGTCCGCCAGCGTAGACCGGAACCTCACATGACAGCTCGCAGGTCAAATAGACGCCCTCTCCGCCCAGCTGGCCCGAATAGCTGATGATTGTGCAAACAGTCTTGGGATCTTCGTCAAGGGCGAATTTGCGTACGCGGCTGCTTTCCGACATGTTATCGACGATAAAGTCCACCATTTCAAGCTTCTGACGCTTGAGGTAGTCCCCTTTGAGTTTGATTACCATTGTGGAGCTAAGGTAGCGAAGGTCGTATCGAACCAGAAAGTCGTCCCTAGTGGTAGAGGGCACTAAGAGCTTGAGTACGGTCGCTGTTGCAAACGCCAACAGTCAGATATCTCACCTTTCGTTGATGTTCGCGGAGGGATCTTCTGGACTCACTGCAGGGTGATCCAGTATCAGACCACGGAAACTCAGTAGAGTGAATCTATGTGCGTTGAATGTAAACCTCTACTTCAAGTTTTTAGGACTAGCTCTTTAGGAGAAGTATTGACGAACGACTGAAAGCCACAGTTCTGTATTACCTGAAGATGAGGAGTGACTGCAGACGTAGAAAAACTAACGTGCTATTTATTGTATAAAAGATGAAGGAGGAAGTGTTATTAGGATGTGAATATACCGAAGTCAAGCACAGATGTGACGTCTAAAGTCTTGAGTGTTGATTGGTCAAAGTCGAGGACTAGCGCTGTAGATCATGGATAACGCTAATTTTGAGCCTCAACGTGTTAACGTCCATCGTTTGATGAATTTGAAAACCCAGTTCCTGTGTCAAAAAGCAATGAATATAACATGTCAACTTCCGGATGGGGCGCAGATATCAAGTGACTTGATGTTTGTCTTGTTAAGGAATGTCATCGTCAAGCTCTAACTCAGCTAATGCACTGGCAAGGTATCGACCTGCGATACTTGCCGTCACTGCTATAGCTGCAGGATGTATAGTTTATTACATTCATAACATCGTATCAAACTCAACTTTAACGTCATCACAAAGTGTACCGCAACCGAACACGCTGCATCGCTCCAACGCCCAACGACGAGGCAGACAGTCAAGAGTGACAGATGCACAAGCGTCAGAGCCCAACACCGTCGAGTCAGACGCTAACGCCCCGAGACCATTGCTAAATGGCGTTCCTGATGTGCAAGGTGAACTTAGGCTCCCTCAGTCCGAGAGACATGGCGGTGAGTCGGAAGTTCTTGTGGCGTTGGAAGCAACGATACCAGCAAATCATCGAGGAGAGACGGTAGTAGATGCTGAAAGTGAGCACTCGTGGCGTGGAGATGCAGACGCCGATGAAATCAACAAGGAAGGTCAAAGCCTCTTGAATCTGCTGTATAGGATCGCCGAGGAGCAAGCTCGGAAAGATGGCTATGTGCATCGAGGCGTTACCTGCAACAGCTGTAATGCTATGCCCATCCGCGGCATTCGGTACCGTTGTGCTAACTGCATCGATTTTGATCTTTGCGAGCAATGTGAAGCCCTGCAGGTCCATCCGAAGACGCACCTCTTTTACAAGGTGAGGGTACCGGCTCCGTTCCTTGGCAACCCCAGACAACCACAACCTGTATGGTATCCTGGCAAACCCGCCGCTGTTGTCCACAATTTGCCGATAGATGTATTGCGAAAGTTCTGTAAAGAGACTGGATTTCAGATCCCTGAGATTGAAGCTCTATGGGAACAGTTTCGATGTCTAGCAGCGACGGAATGGCTAGAAGATCCCAATCACTACCATTTAGCAATTGACCGTCAGACCTTCGACAAGTGTTTCGTTCCAAGGACATCTATCCGGCCACCTCCCCCTAATTTAATCTACGACCGTCTCTTTGCATTCTACGATACCAACTGTGATGGTTTGATTGGCTTCGACGAATTCCTTAAGGGACTAGCAAGCTTTACCAAAAAGAATATCGACGAACGTCGGAAGAGGATCTTCCATGGATATGATATAAACCAGGACGGTTATGTTGACCGAAAAGACTTCCTACGGATGTTCAGAGCAAATTACGCTCTTACCAAAGAACTTCTCAAGGAGGTCATTTCTAGTATGGATGATGAGATGTTTGACTGGTCAGGAGGGGCGAGAGACATCATCGTAAGCAGTCAGCCTATCAGTTCAGCATTTTCTGGTGCGATCCAGCAAGGCGAGCAATCCAGGACAGGCGAGGGGAAAGCCAAGGACGAGTATGGCGATTTTGTAATTTCGGACAACATGGGCGCTATCAGAGATGAAGGAACCGAAATAGGAGACCACAACGAGACTTTGGCAGATAAGGCCGAAAGTGCAACATTCGGTGATGTGGAGGAGAATATAACCAAAGATATCGAAATTTGCGAATCCATTCTCAATGGAGATATGTCAGATATCGCTTGGCCTCCTGATTTTCTCACCTTTGACGACGGATACAAGGCCTTAGACTGGTTCGAAGTACCCGACAGGTCTGGCACCTGTTCCTGGAACGAGGTCGCAAATCCCGTAGACCGCAGAAAAGTCCTTCTTCAAGCCCTTCGTAGATTAAAATCTTTTCAGACAACTCAGCAGACCGTGAGGCAGGAAGCGATCTATGAAAGATGGCGAAGACGCCAGTTCTTTCTCGAAGACGAAAATGGAGTAGTTCCACCGGATGGTTTTGAGCGTCAAGAGAGGAATTCTCCTCCCAACGGAAAGCGTTATATGAACGATCAATCCTCCGCACGGGCGACCGCGCTCCACGACATCCTAAAGTCCGATATTGGTGATGATTTCCACAACTCGGTTGTGGTAGAGCTGCAGGGTCTCAAATTGGACCCTTCCGAAACCTATTACTCTGCTTCCGAGTATTCGCAGAAAATTCTGAACATGGTATGTCAAGGATGTACCGCGGACATGGTCGCAGAAGCAATTACAGATTTTGTACCGAACTTTTCTGTGGCTATAAAGTTTGCTCTGTGGCTCTTCGATCACATTAAAGACTGGGAAGGTCGTCTGGACAAAGGCGTTGCGGTAGAAAGTCCCTTTGGACCCATGGTATCATCACGAAGATCAAGATCATCTTCTAAAGTACGTTTCCAAGATGACGTGGCTACTGACGACGAGCATGAGACTCGGTCAGCTACATCGATGTCCTCACGGAGTATACCAATGGGTGAACGATGGGGGGGCTATGAAATCCCGGAAGCAGAGAAGGATGTCGGGCGAGAGGTATTGTATCAAGTCACCCAGGAGGCCTTCAACGAGCTGCTAGATCCTATTTTCATGGCCCGAGAGGAACTTGCCATCAGGGCTTTTCGCACAAGAGTCGAAAGGAAGACGTTCCGAGAAAGACTTAATGCGTACAAGACCGAAAGAATGAAAGAACATGTCAAATTGTTCGTCGATCGGTTCCAGGAAGCCTGGTATACTGCCATTAGCGACGAGCCCAGCGATGACCGCGTCTTCGAAACAGACATGATCCTTGGCTTCAGAATCAAAGCCAATGGTGAAATCCAGGATATCCAGCAACTCCTGGAAGAGGAGTACAGGCGTCGTGATCAGGCGCGAAGGGTTTTTGGGCAAACCAGACCCAACAAGGAAAAGGACACACTCAAGCGACTCGAAGTTGAGCGTGAGCGAGCAGAAGCTGAGCATATAGGAACAATGGACGAGTTCAAGGAACCTGACAATGGAGACAAACAAGAGAACAATGAGCCTGATCACACCAGCGCCACCCCCATCGTCGTCGACACGACCACCTACAACCCAGACGAACCGCCCGCCCTAAATGAGCCGGGAGTAATCCTAGAACTCCATAAGGCAGTCACCGCCTTCAACGAAGCCGACCCTTCAGTCGAGGATACCATCTCTCAAAAACCCCTCGACGAGCTCCTCGCACAATCAGGCTACGCTCCCACCTCTTCGACCCATTTACCCCCTCCCCCTCAAAACCTTCCCAGCGCCAACCTCCCCGATCCCACACTCCCTCAAAACCGTCCTAACCACCCCTCCTCCCCCTCCTTACACCATCACCCCTCGCCACCACACAATCTCCCACCAGCCCCCTCACTTTACCGCCTCAAACACCTCGCAGCCATGGACTATGTGGAGGAGGAGGATGAGAAGAGGGGAGGACCGGGTAGGATCAGTTTCGACGAGTTTGAGATGCTGATGAAGGGGCCGAAGGGGCCGGGATTGGGCTTTGTGGGAGATTGGATTGATAAGGCGAGTTTTTGAGGGGAGGGGGTGAGGCATAAGGCATGAGGTCAATAGGGCAATGAGGGATGTGGAGTGGCACAGGAGGGTTTGATGTGTATGATAAGAGAAGGCTAAGGGAAGTGCACTTTGTACTGCATAACAGGTGTATTTGGAGGACGCTGATGGGGATAAGGGCATGGGTAAGTGGCGGTACGCAATAGAACTGAACTGGTTCTTGTGGACAGGGCTTTTGAGCAGCTGCAAGCCGCATGTCCTAGCAATGAGTATTTCCGTGTTGTGGTTTATCGGTGATGGACAAACATGTTACAGTCATTCACGAGTGGACAGCACTGGCACTCCGTCTTCTCATCATGTAGTTTGAACATCCCATTACTGCGGCATACATCTCAACAGTATCTTCACAGAAACTCGACCTTTTTCTTCCGAATTTGGAGAGCATACTAATCGGAGGAATTCTTCTTGCCTATCCTGAAAGATACATAGATATACACACACCCTCCCCTCCCTCAATCCCAATACTTCACCACCCCCTCCACCCCCGCCGTAGCAACCTTACTCGTCTCCGCCGGATTCCACTGCACACACGTCACCGCCCCCTCACCCCCCCTCAACCGATTTCCCCCAAACCCCTCACAGCTCCTCCAATCCCAAAAACACACCCCGCCACCTGCATCTCCGCTCATCACAAAACTGCCATCCGGACTCACACTCACATCCACAGCATACCCCGCGGTATGATGGCCCTTGAAAGCCTTTTTGCGGTTCTGGCGGAAGCGGTCGGTGGAGCTGTAGACGACGATTTGGTTGTCGCCGGACTGGAAGGCGACGGATTTGCCATTGGGGTGGGGGCAGGCGCGGGTGAGGGAGAACATGAAGGGTTCGACGATGCGTTTAATGGGGACGCCGATGCCGTATTCCCAGACCATGGCGGCGCGGTCATCGGCGGTGGAGTAGAAGCGGCGGTCTTGGTCGATGAAGGTTAGGGTGTTGATGGCGCCTGTGGATGTGTGGGTTAGTGGGTACTTTGAGGAGGTGGAGGTTCAAGGAGGGGTTACCTAGGTGGTGGTCGTAGGTGTTTATTGTTTCGCCGCTTCGGCAATCAAATTGCAAGATGGTGTTGTCAGACATCCCGGCGAGGAATTCATGCGGCTGCGAGGGGTTGAATTTAATTACGTGCGGGATCTTGCCGTTGCCGAAGTTTTGCATTGTCTTGCCCGTTTCGGTGTCCCAAAGCAGAATCTTTCGATCGTAGCCCGAAGACAGGAAACTAATTCCATCAGGTGAAAAGTCAATATCACTGACAGATTTGCCGTGTCCACTATACGTTCGCAGCAACTCCCGGTCGAAACCGGTATCTGAAAGCGAGATTTTGGTGTCGGCGGAGGCGGAGAGAAGTAAATGTCCGGATTTGGGGAAGAAGCGAAGAGCATTGATTGCTTTGGTGTGGTATTTGTAGGTATGTATGAGCTTTTTCGGGATGTAATTTTTGAGGACTTCGGACTCTTTCCGCGGTGTGTACATGAAACTTCTTCCTTGGTAGTCCCGTAATCGTTCTTCACTGCCATGCCACTCCGTGGTCGGAGCATTTGATATATCCTCCTGGTAATCCGTAGCCAAAGGCGCCGCTGTTGTAGGCACCGGTTCGATCGCATCTTCGATGTATTCCTCATCGCTTGCGAGCTCCTCCCCTGCTACGGCTGCCTCATCTTCGTATACCCGGTCCTCGTCCCGATACCTTCGCCATGGCCCTAGATACCTACCTTCGCCCTCAACAATGCTCGGGTCCCCCACTTTCTGCCTTTTCGCCCGTAGCTCTTTACTTCGTTCTTTCGAGGGTACCAAATCTAAGTTCCCATATCCTTGAGCGCTATTTCCGTACCCAATGTCCGCACCTACTCCGTTGGGATTCCTAGCGTAGCCCTTGACACTCTGGTAGCTGTTGTGATTCGCCGCAAACGTAGAATCGCTGATGTAGATTTCCTCTGCGCGACCAGTCAAGACGTTTTTCCGCTTCAAGGCATTACCATCAGCATTCTTGAACGGATGCGCAGGCCCTTGCTCTGGGCGTGAAAGGTCGGCATACGGGACGTTATAGGTCAGGGTAGTATCTGTGGGCAGAGCTAGCATCATCTGGAGACGCATTGGATCCTGCAAGACGTTAGTCCTAGCTCCCTGGAAAAGGAAATTGTAAGACCAAACATCTAAAGACACCTCTGGGGCAGCGACAACGGGGGTGGCATTGCCCCCTCTGGTAGTTATTGGAGAAACCCCCTCATCGCTGGATTCATACTCCTGACCAAGTAGAGCCATGACGCGTGGAGAGGGAATAGGAATATTACAGACTAGAGCTCCCGGATATATTAGCACTCGAATGGGTTCTGTTCTTAAAGGGTTTCGGTAAGGCTTGTCTTAGGTAAGGTACGGTAGTGTCCGAAGTCAAATAGGCCTCAGCCCTATTGTAAGATAGCGCACGATTAATACATGAATCTACTGAATCAGCGCACTTTGATACTTCGACAGCAACTCAAGCGTCGAGTCTCTCTAATGCCACGAACGAGAAGAAAGAAGTCAGGACTGACGAGTGGGAATAGAGCTTTCTTTGACGGCGCGACGCCAAGGTTCTCTTAACGAAGTCTTTTCGCCTGCGTACCGTCTGCGTATGTTGCCCGTGTCTGAACGTCTGCCGAACGGTATTAACGAGGCCCTCGGGTTGCCCGTGTCGAACTTAACGAGACCCGCGAGTTGCCCGTGTCGTAGCAACAGACACGCAGTCTTAACGAGGCCTATACGTAACTAGCATCTGGGTCTAAAGAATGTCCGTGATCCGGGTTCTTCCTGCTAATCACCTTCTTTCTGGGTTGCTAGCTATCTATATTGCTATTCGAACACATTATATAGCGAAACGATAATTGTGTAACACTAATAATATTCGTTCTATTAAGCTCATTGTAAAGGTTCTGAAATCTTCAGTAATAAAACCTTCAGAACGTAGCTCAAGTCGAGGCTTCTTGCACATTTAGAACCTGTGCTGATCATCATTATCACTTTAAGAATTCAGCCTTGAACTATAATTGAACGGGACTCGCTTCTAACAATGTAGACGATCTAGGACTGAATTTACTTATGCATCACTGCGCTATTTGATCACAATCTTCTGACGTCGGCTTCTTTAGCGAGCAGCATCTGCACTATTTGATCATGACCTTCTGCTGACGCCGCCTGCAGTGCGTTGCCATAGTGTCCACCTTGAGCGTTGACATCGACTCCTTTGGCGAGCAGCATCTGCACCACTTGATCATGACCTTCTGCTGACGCCGCCTGCAGTGCGTTGCCATAGTGTCCACCTTGAGCGTTGACATCGACTCCTTTGGCGAGCAGCATCTGCACCACTTGATCATGACCTTCTTCTGACGCCGCATACAGTGCGTTGCCATAGACTTCACCTTGAGCGTTGACATCGGCCCCTTTGGCGAGCAGCATCTGCACCACTTGATCATGACCTCCTGCTGACGCTGCCTGCAGTGCGTTGCCATAGTATTCACCTTGAGCATTGACATCGGCCCCTTTGGCGAGCAGCATCTGCACCACTTGATCATGACCTCCTGCTGACGCTGCCTGCAGTGCGTTGCCATAGTATTCACCTTGAACATTGACGTCGGCCCCTTTAGCGAGCAGCATCTGCACCACTTGACCATGACCTCCTGCTGACGCTGCCCGCAGTGCGTTGCCATAGTATTCACCTTGAGCATTGACATCGGCCCCTTTGGCGAGCAGCATCTGCACCACTTGATCATGACCTCCTGCTGACGCTGCCCGCAGTGCGTTGACATAGTGTCCACCTTGAGCGTTGACATCGGCCCCTTTGGCGAGCAGCATCTGCACCACTTGACCATGACCTCCTGCTGACGCTGCCCGCAGTGCGTTGCCATAACCTCCACCTTGAGCGTTGACATCGGCCCCTTTGGCGAGCAGCATCTGCACCACTTGACCATGACCTCCTGCTGACGCTGCCTGCAGTGCGTTGTCATATTTTCCACCTTGAGCGTTGACGTCGGCTCCTTTATCAAGAATGGACTTTACAGATCTGATCAATCCAGCAAGTGATGCATAATAGAGTGAAGGGTGAATATCATCAAGCCTTTTCATCATGTCCAAACCCTGCCATGGTTGTTCTAGGTCGCAGAGACGGATCCAGTTAAGTAAGCCATGTCCCTTAGTCAAGAGAAGCTCTATACTCAGAACAGGGGCTAAGGTCGAACCTCTCTCAGCTACTTGGGCATGTCTTGTCCAATACTCTGCTGCATAGTTGGCCAGTGGAAATTCAAGGACAGACCGAGTGGTCAGAGAACCCGGCTCATCAAATTGTAGAAGATATGCAAGACAGCCTTCAGTTATCAAAGCATTGGTGTCTATCTCCTGAATACTGTAATCTTTAGCTCGTCCATTTCGAATGCTTAGTGAGATGAGATACTCCTTGACAGAGAAGTGAGCCAATCGAACAATGACCCTTGTATTTCCCTCGTGAGCCTCCTCGAGTATCTCTTCTTGTAAGAATATAAGACTAGAACAGATCGTCCATATATCTCGCGGCTCTGGGTATCTTTTCTCTGGATCAAATCGAGGACTCTCGTCAACATCGATGGCAACAACTTCGGCGACTTCTTCAAGTCGTAGAGGCCGAGCAGAATACGTCAGCCATTGTAGTATCTTCAAAGCATCTCGACGATAGTCCTCGTCAATATTGAACAGTATTCGAGCGTACGTCTCGTCTAAATCTTTTGGCAGAGATGCTAATCTTTTTCGAAGTCCATGAACATTAAGACAGCTTCTCAACGAATCAAGCTGGCACGCGGCCCATCGAAACCTAATTGCATACATCAGCTTTGACGTTGAATGTTCATACAAACAAGAAAAAGGAATCCTACATTCCATCGGCTTTTTCCATCAGTGTGTTCTCAATTTCTTGTTGTACATTTGGTTCTTTGCGCCACCTTTTCAGTCCCGGATCAGCCTGAAGTCTCTCGTGAACATAGGCGCGGATATCATCATTAACCCGCACACTGTCGATAGACATCTTTCCCCAATCATGGGCTAAAGGTTCTATCCGCTCTTCAATGTCTTTCTCCCTTCGACTCGTGCTCAGTATATGCAGATTCGCATCCGTCCAGCAGTTAATTTCCTCAATATCTTCTAGAAGCTCTCGTCTCTCCAAACATTCATCTAGAGCATCAAGGATGATAAAAGTCTCCTCAAAAGATTTCATCATTTGATGTAGAGTAGCCAGAAGCTTGTCGTGCGTAGGTTGCCGTTCGTCATTCATACACGACAAATGAAGTGCTTCTAGACCTTGAGGTGTACTTTCACACTGCGAAGAGAGCTGTAAAATTAGCGAACGTATCATCTTTTCTTGTCCTTGCTTCTCAACATCGTTGAAGTCGAAATAGAAGTACAGCACGGCTAGGGTAGAATTGAGATGACAATGATGAATGATATCTTCAATGATTGTGGCGCTGAGAATCGTCTTCCCACATCCAGGTATCCCATACAGCCAGAAGAATGATGCTGGGGTGGTCTTCCAATCAGCAAAGACTTTGCTCTCAACAAACCAAGTACCGGTTCTGAGATGACGCTCTTTCAGAGCCTTGTTGTAATTCGATGACGGATCTGGCGCGACCAGCCATCGACGAATCCTTTCGTTGTTATTATCTGTATCTTATGAGTGAGCGTTCTCAGCAGAAAGAGAGAAGTTCTCGTTATCTAACCGAGATGTAGTTGAGCAACTTCGCCCCGTAAGCTCACAACGTCATCTTTGATAGCCTTGGATAGACCTCTATATATGTTGAGCATCTATACTCTAAAAGAGAAGCCGAAAGAATCGCACTTATGATCGTTCTGCAGCGCCAGGTTGAAAAAGGTCTTTTGTCGCTCAATGACATTGAGGATCTCTTTGATTTCTTCTTTCTGAAATGGCCATATGATTGCCTTGCCGACCTTTCTCCAACCTTCAGCGGGCGTCAATTTACTTTCCAAACGCTCCAATGCTGTCTTAAATTGCTCAATAGGTCCGTTCGGCTGATTGAGTGACAGTAACGTCGATGACCACGCGTCGCCCTGCTGTGCTTGTTCTTCGAGAATGTACAGCGTGCCGCTGACATTGCATAATTCCAAGAGAATTCTGTGACGATCTTTGGGGGCACCTTTAACGATGTTAAGGTATTGAATGACCGTTCCCGTGAGCTGTAATAAAGCGGCAATACTCGCTGAAATGCTCAGTGGATCCATACAGCTTGAAATTTCTGCTTCAGAAGATTCAAGAGTAAGAATATAGGTAAGCTTATCTTGAACAGCTTAGAGGTAAGGCTATCATACTTTGAAGTAGTGAATATAAGATACCTTACCTTTTGATTAAGAGTAAGGTAGAGCTTGGCCCCTCACTAGTCAACTAAAGGATAAGGTAACCTAAGGTAGGTAGGGTGGGCCTACGCTAAGCCGTTTCGGCATTAGTAGAAGCATCACTGCTTGCTGTTGTTGAATCCTTTAGCTACCTACCTTACTGTACGAAGTAGTTGATCATGATACCCGATCTTTTATGCGAAGCATGCACTGCATGATCATAGATATTGTGGACTGGATGCGGGACTTATCGTTCAAAGACCTTTCCGCTGCGATAGATACCTACGAGAGAACTTTCGAGGCATGGACTGAACCAGAAGATGCTAGCGTACCTCTGGATCCGATCACTCTTTTGCCGATGAGACGCAGACTATTAGCTCTGGGACACACCCCAATGCTGCTCTCAACTCTCAAGAGATTCTTGAAACCGACAATAAATCTGTCCATGATTCCATTGAATCAGCACACGTTGATAGCTTGACAACAACTCGGGAGTCGCGCCTCTTCAATGTCAACAACGAGGAGAGGGAAACTAGGTTCGTTGGCTGCCCGAGCAAGTCTGTTGCCAATGAAAAGCAACGCAGTTTTCAGCTACTACTGACTCAGAACTTATTAAATCACATCGGCAAAACGGAAATTTGATGCCTTTAGTCGCTAAAATCTGAATTGACGGATCTACTCATGTGCTAATTTCTAGGCGCGCAATTGGCTGTCATACAAAAGATTTTGACGCAGTTGGCATCAAATAGCAGTCACTCAATTTTATCATTCTAACATCGAATTAATGATTAGTTATTGCGATTGCATAATAGATTAATTCATAATTAATTTATTAAACTAACTGAATAATAGCTATTTACATAGTTTAGTATGTGCGCAAAGGAAGCAAATAGGGAAGCAAATAGGGTAGAAAGCGATGGAGGGAGTCACGAAGAGAGTCATGGAGGGTGTTTGGTAGGGAACTATGGAGGGAACCATGGAGGGAGCCATGAAGGGAGCCATAAAGGGAGCCATTGAAGGGAGTCATTGAAGGAACCATGGAGGGAGCCATAAAGAAAGCCATTGAAGAGAGTCATTGAAGGAACCATGAAGGGTGTTTGGTAGGGAATCATGGAGGGAACCATGAAGGATGTTCGGTAGGGAATCATGAAGGGAGCCATGGAGGGAGGGAGCCATGAAGGGAACCATGGAGGGTGTTTGGTATCGAGTTTGGTAGGGAGTTCGGTATCGAGTTTGGTAGGAAGTTTGGTAGGGAATTTGATAGAGCGTTTGGATATTGAGCCATGAAGAATGCTTTCTATCGAGCTAATTAGCATGTGCTATGAAGCATGTATGAAGCATACTATTGAGTAGGTCATGAAGCGAATGACGCATATTCGAACGCGTCGCATGAAGCATGTTTTGAAGCGAGTAGGCTGGCGAGTAGATAGCTGAGTTGGTAGCTGAACATGTAGGTAGCTGAGTAGGTAGGGTAATGAGTTCGCTCAAAGATCCTAATGTGACTCGGGGCTAGCTTCGGGCCAGAGATCAGCCTACAATGTTGCTGAGAGCATGTTTTAGCAACATCAATTATGCGAGCCACCTTTCCGAAATGTCGACGTAAAAGCACGCTGTTAACGGTGAAGAACGAAGTGAAGCAGTGTAAACACAAAGCCGAATAGAAAAACCGACAATTCATTGAAAATTGAAAGATTAACTGTAATGGGTTTAGCTTCCGTGACTTTCGGTAAAAGAGTCTACCGTTTTACAAAGTATTAAAATAAGGTTGTCGCAGGCTAGTGAAAAGGGGTCAAAATCAGTCAGTAAAAGCAACTGCGTTGCTTATTATCACTCTTCGAAAAATCATAAGTCTCATTCTCATTCATCAGACTAAGCTCGTGACACAGATTCAATTTATCCACTGGTACAGATCAATAGAAACATGGTTAAGAAGGGGGTGAGAGGGAAGTTAGCTAGATCACAGAAGATGAAAAGTTCTAACTTTGACTCCGTGTTCTTTTAGCACCTCAGGAAGCACGCGTGGATCAGAATTCATGACCTCTCCATTTAATTCATTTTGGAACCAGGTGACTGTTAGAGGGTCGTCGATAGGCCTTTCGCGAGAGAGCCGTTTCCACCCATGCCGCAAAGGCCCTAGCCGAAGATCTTCGCTTTTCGTTTGCCCAGTTTCCCTGTTGAAGAACGAAGGGATATCGATCCCTTCCTCGTCGCGATAGTATTTGAGATTCCATGAGGGTGGCAGTGGTCCGAGAACGGCTTCGCCATCCCAAAAGCCATGAACGTAGCATGGCCCTATTACTTTGAACAAGCCTGATGCCGCTGGCCGGAGGACCATGAGCTCATCGCAGCCAAGTATCGTGCATAAAATGTCGCCTAGATCGTCAGCATCAGATCTTACTGCTGGTTCTTTCAGTCATACCTGGCTCTGTCCCATCCGGGCCCAAACCGAAAGATCCATCGGTGGTATTTATGAAGACCCTTTGGCTAATGGCATCTATGACTTCATTGAGCCGATATGCAACTTTTTCTTCGATGTAAGTGCGTATCGAGTCCTTGAGGTCGGGTAGTGTTTGCAAGTACATCAAGTAATGGAAGCGTTCTGCGGTCCTGTTTCGAACTAAAGTCAGTGCATATGCATCGTCTACAGCTTCCCCGGTTGGGTAGACAGTAGTGCTCGGTGCCCAGTCAAGAACAGCTTCCAAACACTCCTGGTTATTCATTGGAGCTGGACCTTTGGTGTCGTGAACTGTAGCGAACTCTATGCCCGAGACCTGAAGGATGTCCTTGGAAAGAAAGGATGCATGAGCTTGAGAGTATCCGGCGGTCACCGTGACCATGCTGTAACATATCTGATGGCCCATAGGAGACCTAGGGAACTTTGTCCAGTCTGGTACCCAGGACTGCAGCCCAGATTGACCAACGTCTGTTTTGATGCAACATTTCAGTGCCTCCAAGCGTTTTGATTGCTTACCGAGTACGATAAACAGATCTCTGTAGACTGAAACGACGGGCAGAGAGTATTCAACTTTAATATCGTTAAGTAGCTTCGGAGAGGCAAGACCCAAGTGACCGTATATCTTATCTCGTGGGTCACTACACAAACGCTGGTGACCTTTTACAAGCCTACCGAGGAAATCTGTGCGCCGCACATTTTTCACTAGCCTTCCCACCATGACAAGCCGGGACAATAACTTCGTAGAAGGTAGCTGGGGAAGAAAGCGAAGAACCAAACCGGCTCGTCGAAAACGGGGCCACTCGATAGAGTCTAATCCACATTGAAAGATAGATTTGCAGCTTCCAAGCTGAATCTCCTGTATAATCCAGAGGCGGTCAAACCATGAACGATTTATGAGGTCGAGGATAGACTGCCATGTACGGTTGTCATATGGAAGCTTATCGGCGCTCAAGCTCCATTCAGCATGAATTGCTTCCGGGCGAGACACTCGAGTGAAGCTGTGGCAAAAGTCGACTTGTTCAGCGAAATGATCCAGAGTTGAAAAAGCCAGCTTGCTATTCCACGAACATGGCCCCAGCCACACAACGACTCGGTAAGCAAGCTTGTAGATGTCTGCCATGCGTTTGACTTGTGTTTGTCGTTCGAAACGGTCATCCTGGTTTATGCATATCGCATCGACCCAGAGCGTTCTAGTCTCGTGAGGTAAGCGCAGATGTCTCAGTGCCGAGGCAAGGTCTTGCTTCACTTCAACGGTAGAGAGCGTTTGATGATTATTGCCAGGTTCGACTTGTACTATCTCTCGCTCCCCATCAGCACCCCAAGTGTACGAAAGGGCCTCGAATTGTGTTCCAGCTCGGAAGCTCGAGACTTCAGCAGATAATTCATAAGCTTCTTGGTTAACGTGCGGATCCGGATGTTTCCAAAACGTGCGGCGTTCATTATTGATAAAGATGTATCGGTCTTCCAGGGTCTCTTCCACTCTCCAGCCAGCTGCCAACATACCACGAAGCTGCTGTAAAGGCATTCGCGGATATGGTGATTCGTTATACACCGACCTTCTGAGCGGGATGTGGAAGATGCGGATCTTAAGGTGGTCCTCGAAATTGCCGGGTCGAAGAGTGATGAGGCGGATGTCCACGGACTCATTCGCGAGCGGATCATACTCGAATGGTTTCATTGGCGAAGTTGAACGACGCAAAGTTGTATCGTTCGGAATAGGCTCGAGGAGTAAAAATTCCTGGGAGGTATTTGGTTGTGCACAGCCTTGTCCGTGAGGATATTGACCCCTAACTAGGACCAACTATTCGGGATGATTCTGATTGCATCGTGTGAAGTGATAAGCCTATTTCACGAGATGCACTATTTCGATCGTATGAGACTTTGAGGGTGAAAGTTGAAGATTGCTCGAGCATATGCGCAGGGAGATATGACATGTGCCCATCAGGAAGCAATGGTCGCTCTATGAAGTAAGACCGGGCCATTTTGGTGGCGATAAAGTTCATCATTTCGCCTTAAGACAATGCCTTGAAGCTTTTGCCTCATAGCCTCGCCTTGCCAGCCAGTGGCCTTGCAGATTGCTAAAACTAAGAGGGAGGGAAAGAAAGTCCCAGGATCAACGTGTGCATCAGATCTCCTCATTACGATGGTTGGTCACATTGAATTTGGAAACTCGTGACAAATCGAGCACAGTTCACCATGCATATTTTGTAGGGAAAGGAGAATCATACATACTTCGTGGTTAGTCAAACTTTTCTCACCAGGCTACCTATTGTTACGAGCGTTCATTCCACGAAAACCGGGCTTATATTTGTGGTGGGCCTACTCAGCGTCAGTCGACTGACCTCCGGACCCCCGCTGGGGGCCGGGGCAGCTCATCGGCGTCAAGAACTTCCTCTATCTATGCGACTGGGGTATGGAGTGGGTGGATGGGAAACAAGATAAGATAGAATCAAAAAGCGATCTTTTCGAAGGGTGAATGCCGCCTCCAGGGTGCCAAGGCTCATCTCGCTTGCTCTATCAATAGCCCTCAGTCAAGCCGAATCAATCAATGATGAGTAAACCATCCGAGGCTTCAAATGCATGGACGCCAAACCCGGATGCGCAAACACCAGCAGGTAGGTAAATAACAGATAATATCATGTCGGGTTGTTCTAGAAAATTTAAAGATATAAAGAGATGTCGTATTACAGTAAATCATGAAGGTGTATCTTGTAGGCTCGTATGGTATAAAAGCCAACCGTCGAGTCATTATGCTATCAATCAATGGTGGTACGATTGTGTCTCTTTGATCGTTCAACCAATCTCATTAGTAAATCTCTCCTCTGAAAACGTCCAAGTGATAAGCTAGGGTATTCGTCGTCTAAACATCGATCTGTCGAAGGGTGAACGTAGGGGTCATTCAAGAGCTGCCTTTTAATCAAGCCCGGTTACTTCCAACCATCCGCCACTTCGAGGTTTCCATCTCTGTACATTGACTTCTACCAAACATAGTGCGAACGCTCTGTCCTGAGTTTGACGGTGAGGTATCATCCAGGTGGAAATATCTCCGTCCGGTCATGGATGCACGAGGGCCTGGCGTATTCCGTGTCGGCCCGTCAAGAGTATCCACCTTCTCGCATACTCTTACTTGCCGCCGCCCGTAGTCAATGCGCTTCGTCTCTTATTAATGCCACTAGAATCATGTGTAAGCATTAACCGAGTCGAATCCGTATTCTACATCTGTAGACTCACCTATCATCGAGTACAGGTAGAAGAAGAACATGATCAGATGGAAACCAAGCTTTACAAATGATTCCTATAACCACAAACACATCGTCAGCACAACCCAAAATTTGTAAGACTCCGGGCACGCCAAGTGCACAATAACGCAGTCCTCTTACCTTCTTATGCACGTTGAGCTTCCTGAAGATCTCTGTAGCATCAAGGAGGTGTTGATTATCGAATATTCTGTACTCCTGTTTAGCCCTTCATCTATATTCAACACAACTTCCGCCAGTATATTGCTCGTACTTTTTAGCGTTCCATGCCAACAACGGTAGGTTGAGGACCAGGGCGATCCAATATCCGTTGATCAAGAAGAGGAAGGTTAGGAAGGCGTGTACGGCCGCCTCGGGCACGATATAAGTGTTGAGTCTGTTACAGAGATCGATGGGATTAATGTAATCACTGTTGCAGAAATCATAATCAGCATGATAGCCTCAGAGCAGTATAACACGCCTTAGACCAAAACGAATAGAGACGAAGGCCTTCCCATCACGCTCGATCTCGAAATGAACGTTTTTCTTGTCGAGTATGGGGCTGGATGTATCCACCTACCATTCTAAATCGCTATACATAATTGTGAAGAAGACCTGTAGAAAAAGGTTTACGGCATTTATGAGTACCGCTAGGAGGTACAGCCATGCTTCGCCTGACATCATGGAGGCGGTATTCTACCACTTAGGGTATGAAATCGGGCTCCTTATTCCCCGCCTGGTTTGATAGCAGAGAGTTTCTGGACTTTAGAGCCTCTGGAACCGATAACGTTGAGGCACGAGAGCTTCTTGCGGTGTTGTTCCAGCACGAGTCCCTGAGATCCTGGGATTGCAAACGGTGAATGGAAACAATGTGGGTTCTGGCTGGTCAGCTTAACCGGTATTTGTCAGATGGTGCGACGGTCGTTGACTTGAAATCAAGATACTCGCGTTGTGAGGTAACTTAAGCTACCTTACCTGATTCCGACCATGCCTTACGCAGGCGCTTACCCTAGTGGCGGTCATTTTTTTGCCGAGCCCGCATGTGTTTACACGTTCGCGATGTTCTGAATACCTTCTGCTTCGCCTGGAACAAATCTCCACTTTCCTTACAGTTGACTGAATCGCCTTTTCAGGACTGACGCGGAAATCGAATTGTATCTAGATAGTCCAGCCGAGTCGTTGCTGTATATCTCATGGCCAGCATTCAGGATTTCTTGCCTCCGCGAATAAGCAGACATGAAATTGTTGTTGCCCTGAAACTGGCATGTCTGCTCTGTAAGGTTTAAAAAGCTTCTCGAAAGCTTGTGGCAAATCAGTGTTTCGGAAAGGAACTCCCATGAGAGTCAGGCGTGACAGCATGTCAGATATCCGACAGCTGCGCGTGTCTTTCACGGGGGGTGAAGCTACGAAAGACAGGAACTTCCTGAACTGATTGACGCCTGGCCTATTCAGAAATAGCCGCGTATACTTGAGGGACAGCCTCAATTCTAAATTCACATAGTTGCAGAACGATGCTCCTCTGCTGAGGGGATTTTGGACTCCCACGCTATGAGCCATTCTCTCTTATCTCCACTCTTCCCAATCAATGTATTGCCAAGTCTTCATTATATTGGATTTTCGATCACAACTATGGAGTCATTAGTATGTACTGCGAATCGATATTACCTATGGCCGAAACCTTTCAATCTTCCATCACAACATCTAGTCATTAAGATGGCCTAATGAGGGCGTCAATATCATTCCCTGATTGGGGTCCTTCCTGGCAATCAATGACTTCTTTACTACTTGGTACGAGGCATTAGGTTACGCCACCACCCAAGCTCAACTGATAATTCAATAGCTGTCTCCGAGATCGATCCGAAACAAGCCACCAACTTCCTGTTGAGTGATATTCTTACCGCCTTTTCCTTTGGACTTGCTTTTGTTGCTGCACCCGAAGTCGCCGTAGGGGTTGAAGGCATTAAAGCCGCTACTGCCGCAGCTGGAGAAGCTCTCATCACTGGTCTGCAAAACACCCCAGCGGTGGGGAAAGCAATTTGGTCTACTGGTACAATTGACTCACAATCGATTCAAATCGGAGGACTGGAGAGCGAGCTCAACCATGTGACCGCCAAACTCTCTACTATGGTCGATGCTGGCCTTCAGCCTATAATGAGCGACATGCCATCGTTCGTTGCATTCGCTTCAACCGGCGCTTTTTCCGGTTCTACGCCGCTTTCGCTACCTTCGTCCACGTAAGGCCTTGGTCTGGCGCTTCGGACCTACATTCTCTCCAACGCGATGACGGAGAACAAATGGAGATCTACCGCCTTTCTCAATCTTACCAGGGATCAAGTCCAGTCTAGCGTAGTCGGTTCTGGTGGTTGGGCATGCACACTGGGCCCGAACGACATTTGTGTCGGTAACATGGTGGGGTCTTCTACCGTCAATCTACCATGCGTGCCTTTTCACTATCTACGATGGGCAATGGGGGCACCACTTCGCTTCATTTGATTGTCACCAATGAGTGGTCAACTCTACCAGCTCTCTTCGACGGCGGGTACAATTGCACTGCAGTGGGTAAATCCAGGACAACGCCTTTTTCGTTCCAAAATAATGGTAGTATCGATCTTTCGTGCATGTCGCAACTTCAGCTTTAGATTGCTTGTGGTTCTCCATGTCCGGTTGATTTGATCAATAGCGCCTGTCCATTTCCGCCTTGTGAGAAACAGAAAGGGTTTTGCTGAGGTATGGGTATTAGCTAGCGTCACCGGTATGGAGTAATGCGTAGCAGATGCGTTTCCCTCTTGAACGGGTTAGCATACAGTCTTATAACGAGATCTCTTGCTATAATCACTACAAGAACCAAAAAAGTACCGTTCATTCAGCCCAAAATCTGTCGTCAGCACTACGGAGATCTACCAGCAACCCATCTACTCAAACCCATACGAACAAGTAGACCTCTACAGCTCCTCTATTCCAATATGGATGCTCAGCCGCCAACATAACTCTAATCCACACCCCCAACCCCCAAAACAACCATAGACAACCCCTACGCCTTTTAACCACAATTCTTAGTTACAGATGCGTGTTAGGCTCTACGGCGTTGCTGACCCTTGACGCGCACCGATCGATTACTTTCCTCAAAACCCGAGACAGCGGATGTCGACGGATGCGCGGTATCTGAGGGTAACGTATCAGATTAGATGCCGGGATTGTTGCGTGGGTAAATGTGGTGGGTTGAGAAGGTTAGGGGCTTGAGGGATGGTGATTGTAAGGAAAAGGGGGGCAGGAACATTGACAATATTGCGGTACTTTGAAGCACGTGTTGCGCTGCGATTTCAGGACGAAGAGCGTATGAAAACGGATGGAAAAGACTAGAATAAGCTATGCGTTTCTTCAAGTTATGTCCTGGTTCTACATGTTCAGCACCTGTTCCGAATGAGCCATAGAAATCATGTAGTGGTTGGGAGTGAATAGGGGTCAAGGCAAGGTAGGGCTGAAGACCTAATTCTAAGATGATGAGTAAAGGAAGGCAAGTCCCGCCGAGACATTTTCACGAACAAAACGTTCACAACCCGATCAAGCACTCATGCTTCCGTACCTTACCTATGCTTAATACACCTCTGTAGAGAAAGTGCTTCAGTCATGGAGTTTACCAAGGAATGCCAGAGCTTTACGGATGTCGGCACGTTGACAGCTACTGGAGTTTTCCCAAACCCCAACCAGAGCACACCACAGAGTTGCAGATGCCGCAACCGTGGGCCGAACAGATTGGGATACTGGGATACTGGGATACTCGGAATACATCCGGACAAGATGAGGCCAGATTGAGAGGGATTGGACCAGCTACCGCCGAGTCCGTCCAATGGACGTACCTCGGCAACAGTCCTGTGAGGGAGCAAATCCATGGATGTCCAAGCAATACTACTATGTACTAGCTCCCTAGCTGAGTAATTTGGGACCTGCATTCCTTTTCGAGCCTCTAGCGAATTTTCTCGTGGATTTGTGTTTCGCAGGCATGCACCCCACAAAGCTCCTCCAGCGCTATGAGACGAAGTTTATGAGCGACTCGGGGCGACCACGCGCAATGACCACGCGAGCTCCTCCCTTCTCTTACGTGCATCTTCTACGGGATTTGGCCAATACCAGTGGAACTTAGCCTCGGCTAAAGCATACAATGTTATTCTTTAGCTCTGAAGAGGAGGAATACTCTAATACTATTCGCTCCCTTTCTAAAGCATTCAACTTACAAGCCGCAACGCTGATTGAAGCCCACAATCATAGGCTTCGAGACCTTTCCGCAAGCCACGTTTCATCTCTGTCCAACGAGCATTTTCACGTTCTTCAAGGGGCTTTTTACGAGTTGCGGGGAACCTCTCGTTTGCAATTCGTGGTGTCAGAAACATATCTCATACTTCTGTTCTGCACCTATAAGCTTTTCCCGGCCGGCGGATACTTGCAGCATTGCTACAATATTAGGGTCCAGAACCCTGTCTTTTAGGAGGCATCAAGCTTGTGGTAGGGGAAAGCCTCGAACCTGACATTAAAGAATCAAATCGTTTCCTTCTGATTCCGGGTATACTCATCTGTTTATCTGCTG
>JAABUS010001904.1_pt1 | contig 42262 bp, 40 predicted proteins | sample 5560161 | NCBI WGS metagenome assembly JAABUS01 (sample SAMN10711885, study PRJNA513376) | rock metagenome | isolation source: Antarctica rocks | place: Antarctica: Victoria Land, Trio Nunatak nord | collected 2016-01-04
GGTGCTCGCCTCCCTCGCGCATCGGCCCGGGCTCGCGGTCGGCGACGCGCTGGGCGCCAACATCACGATGCTGACCCTCACCCTGGGTCTTGCGGCCGTGATCCGCCCGGTGCCGTTCGACCGCCGGGTGCGCTCCTACGCCGTGCTGGCGTCGGTCGCCGGAATCCTCGGCGCACTGGCCCTGGCCGGTGGGCTGGTGACCCGGCTGGAGGGTGCGCTTCTGCTGGCGGCGTACGCGGGGCTGGTCGCCGTGATCTGGCGACGGGAACGGGAACCTCCCCTGCTCGGTGAGCTGGCCGAGATGGCGGCGAACGACGACCACGAAGGCGGCCCGGATCGCTCGCCGTTGCTGTCGCTGCTGCTCGCCCTGGCCGGGGTGGCCGTGATGACCGCGGGCGGCCGGGCCGCCATCGCGGGCGCGATCCGGGTGGTCGACCTCCTGCACGCCTCCGACAGCGCCGTGGGGCTCACGTTCCTGGCGCTGGCGACGACCGCGGAGCTGTTCGCGCTGGTCCTCGCCGCCGCCCGACGGGGAGCCACCGAGATCGCCGTAGCCGGGGTGGTCGGCTCCGCGGCGTACAACGCCACCGCGACGCTGGGAGCCGCGGCGCTGGTCCGACCGCTCGCCGCCGGCGGTCTGCTGCTGCCCGCGGCCCTCGCCGCAGGGCTGCCCATGGCTCTGGTCTGGCTGGCCCGCAAGGGTCGGCTGGGACGCCCGGCCGGGGTGGCGCTGCTGGGCGGTTACGTGGCCTTCGTCGCCCTGGTGCTGCGCTGAGGCCCGATTTCACAGTTGGCACTCAGCGCGCTAGAGTGCCAATGCCAGGGACGGTGGCCGGACCCCGCGACGGCGGCCGCCGCTTCTGATCCATCCGTGCAGGCGAAGCTTCGAAGGGGAAGTCCACCGTGACGACCGCCACCATGAACAAGGTCAAGATCAAGCCACTCGAGGACCGGATCGTCGTGCAGGCCAACGAGGCCGAGAACACGACCGCGTCCGGCATCGTGATCCCGGACACCGCCAAGGAGAAGCCGCAGGAGGGCACCGTGATCGCGGTCGGCCCCGGCCGCTTCGAGGACGGCAACCGGGTGCCGCTCGACGTCTCCGTCGGAGACACCGTGATGTACAGCAAGTACGGCGGCACCGAGGTCAAGTACGCCGGCGAGGAGTACCTCGTGCTCTCCGCCCGCGACGTACTCGCGATCATCGAGAAGTAGTCCGGACGCGCGAACGCCCCGGAGCCGACCGGCGCCCGGGGCGTCGCCATGAGAGGAACCGATGTCGAAGATTCTGGAGTTCTCCGCCGAAGCACGTCACTCCCTCGAGCATGGCGTCAACGCCCTCGCCGACGCAGTCAAGGTGACGATCGGCCCGCGCGGGCGCAACGTCGTCCTGGACAAGAAGTTCGGCCCGCCGACCATCACCAACGACGGCGTGACCATCGCCCGCGAGGTCGAGCTCGCCGACCCGCACGAGAACCTCGGGGCCCAGCTCGCCAAGGAGGTCGCCACCAAGACCAACGACGTGGCCGGGGACGGTACGACGACCGCCACCGTGCTGGCCCAGGCGATGGTCGCGCTGGGGCTGCGCAACGTGGCCGCCGGCGCCGACCCGATGGCGCTCAAGGCCGGCATGGAGCGTGCCGTGGCGCGGGTCAGTGCCGAGCTGCTAGTCCGCGCCCAGGAGATCGAGACCCAGGAGGAGATGGCGCACGTCGCGTCCATCTCGGCTCAGGACCGGGCCATCGGCGAGCTGATCGCCGAGGCCATGAGCAAGGTCGGCAAGGACGGTGTCATCACCGTCGAGGAGTCCACCACCATGGGGCTCGAGCTCGAGTTCACCGAGGGGCTGCGCTTCGAGAAGGGCTACATCTCGCCGTACTTCGTCACCGACCCGGAGCGCATGGAGGCGGTGCTGGACGACGCCCTGGTCCTCATCCACGCCGGCAAGATCTCCAGCGTCACGGACCTGCTGCCGCTCGTGGAGCTGGTGCTCAAGGCCGGCAAGCCGTTGCTCGTGGTCGCCGAGGACGTCGACGGCGAGGCGTTGTCGACCTTGGTCGTCAACAAGATCCGGGGCACCTTCACGGCGGCCGCCGTCAAGGCGCCCGGGTTCGGAGACCGTCGCAAGGCGATGCTGCAGGACATGGCGATCCTGACCGGAGCACAGGTGGTCAGCCCCGAGCTGGGCCTCAAGCTGGACGCTGTCGGGATGGAGGTTCTCGGCCGGGCTCGACGGGTCACGGTCACCAAGGACGACACGACGATCGTCGACGGGGGAGGCGACGCGGACGAGATCGCCGAACGGGTCCGGCAGATTCGGACTGAGATCGAGGCGAGCGACTCGGACTGGGACCGGGAGAAGCTGCAGGAGCGGCTCGCCAAGCTGGCCGGCGGCGTCGGCGTGATCCGCGTGGGTGCGGCCACCGAGGTCGAGCTCAAGGAGCGCAAGCACCGGCTCGAGGATGCCATCTCGGCGACCCGGGCGGCCGTCGAGGAAGGCATCATCCCCGGCGGTGGCAGTGCGCTGGTGCATGCCGCGGCGGTCCTGGCCGACGGTGCCGGCGCTGTCGGCGACGAGGCGACCGGTGTCGCGATCGTGCGGCGGGCACTGGACGCTCCGCTGCGGTGGATCGCCGCAAACGCCGGCCACGAGGGCATGGTGGTGGTCGCCAAGGTGCGTGAGCTGCCGGCGGGCTCCGGGTTCGACGCTCTGCGCGGGAGCTACGGTGACCTGCTCGCCGCCGGGGTGCTCGACCCGGTCAAGGTGACCCGGTCGGCCGTCCAGAACGCCGCGTCGATCGCGGGCCTGCTGCTCACCACGGAGACGCTGGTCGTCGACAAGCCCAAGGACGACACGACCCCGGCTGGCCCGGGTTCTGGCCACGGCCACTCGCACGGTCCGGGCTTCTAGCTCCGGCGTACGACGAAGGGCCCGGCACCTCCTGCATGGAGCTGCCGGGCCCTCGCCGTACCGCCAACCGGACAGGGGCCAGGGTCCGGCCGGACGCATCAAGCGGGCATGCTCTCCATCCGGCGACGCGGGGAGCGGGCCAGGATCTCCTCACGTTCGGCCTCGGACAGCCCACCCCACACGCCGTACGGCTCCCGGCACGCCAGCGCGTGAGCCGCGCACTGCCGGATCACCGGGCAGCGTGCGCAGAGAGCCTTCGCAGCCACCTCCCGAGCCACCCGGGCAGGGCCGCGCTCGCCTTCCGGATGGAAGAACACGCTGGCATCGGTGCCCCGACAGGCGCCGTGCAGCTGCCACTCCCACAGATCGGCCGTCGGGCCGGGCAGGAAGCGGGTGTCTGCCATAACAGGTTCCTCTCTACGGCGACGCCGGTAGCGCCAACTGTATCGCTTCATACCTTGTTCAACCACTCATCTCCTTCAACTAGCTCAACCTTCGCCGCGGCCGCTCCGGTTGTGGATCGACGATCTCGGCCGCATCATCAGGATCGAGGGGACGTACCTGGTTCGAGCGAGGGGCCGGAGGCGGAGGTGGACGAGCCACACCTCACGGTGGCTGCCGTCGCGCGAAGGCTCGGCGTCGCCCCAGCAACCCTGCGCACGTGGGACCGGCGCTACGGCCTCGGACCGGGTGCCCATGCCGCCGGTGCGCACCGGCGCTACGCCCCGGCCGACGTGGCGAGGCTGCAGACCATGCGGCGGCTCACCGTGGAGGGAGTGGCGCCGGCCGAAGCGGCGCGGCTCGCGCTACAAGGTGGCGCTGCCCTCGGGGCGATCTCCGGCGGGCCGGCAGCCGGCCGGCACGGAGCCGGATCCGGCGGCCGGGTGCTCCGGTTGCCCAATGCAGAGCCCGATGTACGCGGTCTGGCCCGCGCCGCGATGGCGCTGGATGCCGCCACCGTGACGGCACAGCTCCGCCAGGCGGTCGGGGCAACCGGGGTCACCTCGACGTGGGACCTGCTGCTGCGCCCGGTCCTGGTCGGTGTCGGTGAGCGGTGGGCGGCCACCGGTGACGGGGTGGACGTCGAGCACCTGCTGTCCCAGTGCGCCAGCGCGATCTTTCGGCAGCTCGCCGCCGCGCTGACCGCTCCGGCCAACACCCGCCCGGTGGTCCTCGCCTGTGCCGCCGGTGAGCTGCACAGCCTGCCGCTGGACGTGCTCGCAGGGGCCCTGGCGGAGCGCCGGATAGGCACGCACGTGCTGGGCGCCGCCGTACCCGTGCGGGCGATGGCCTCCGCCGTGCGCCGAATCGGCCCGGCCACGCTCTTCTTGTGGTCCCAGCTGCCGGCCACCGCGAGCGAAGCCCAGCTCGCGGCGGTCCCCGCGATCCGGCCACCGGTGCGGGTGATCGTCGGTGGCTCCGGTTGGCCGGTGGACCGGCTACCTCCCATGGTGGCACTGGCCCCCGACCTCGCCTCGGCCGTCGCGATGGCGAGCGACCCGCTTCCGGGTGACCGCCGACCGGCCTGATTTTCTCGTTGCGCGCTCACCTTGCCGGGCCGTCCTGCCGATGCATCGCAGCGTGACCAAGTCCGCTGGCAGCCGCCACTCCAGGACCAGCGTCATGATCAGTGACGACTCCCGCGCCGTCCGCGAGGAGTTCCGGAGCGTCCTCGCCGGCGTACCGGGCGTCGAACGGGTGGAGACGGCCGGTAGCGGCGAAGAGGTCCTGGCCCGCTACCCCGGCGAGCGTCCCGACCTGGTCCTGATGGCGATGCACATGCCGGGCATCGGCGGCATGGAGGCGACCCGGCGGCTGGTGCTGCGATATCCGGACGCCAACGTGCTGATGCTGACGGTGGCGGGGGACCGCAACAGCATCGGCATGGCGGTGTCCGGCGGCGCCCGCGGCTACCTGGTCAAGGACGCCTCGCACGAAGACCTGTGCGCCGCCGTCGCCCATGCGCTGGCCGGCCCCGAGCTGCGCCGCTCGGTGCTGCGGTCGGCGCCACGGGCGGCGGCCGACGCCCCGGCGCTCACCTCGCGCGAGCTGCAGGTGCTGCGCGGGATGAGCCAGGGCAAGAGCAACGGCGCCATCGGGCGTGAGCTCTTCGTCTCGGAGGACACCGTGAAGACCCACGCCCAACGGCTGTTCCGCAAGCTCGGGGTGAACGACCGGGCCAATGCCGTCGCGCTGGGGTTCCGCCTCCGCCTGGTCCGCTGAGGGCGGCTCAGCCGGTCGGGCTCTCCAGCTCCTGGTCCTCGGCCTCGTCGAGGACGCCGTCGGCGAAACCGCGGGCGTAGTCCCAGCTCACGTACTGCGTGGGGTCCGGGCTGAAGGCCGGCTCGTGCACCCGTGTCTGCCCCATGTCGAGCAGATGCCGGAGGTTTCCGTGCAGCAGCTCCCAGCTGAAGTAGTGCGGCTCGCGACAGTCCTCGCAGTCCACTACCAGGCCGCGTACGCCGCGGGGCTCGAGCAGCGTCCGGAACACCTCGAGGTCCTCCAGGTCGGCGAGGACCTCCTCGCGCTCCGTCGGCGACAGCGGCTCATCGGTCTCGTCATCGTCACCGAGCTCGGCGGCCGGGTCCTCGGGGTCGTCGGAGAACGGGTCGACGGGCTGCTCCTCGCTCACGGTGAACACCGTAGTCCGCCGCCTGCGGGAACCACGCTCGGTGTGGCGGAATCGCGCGCAACTCCTCGCGGCTAGACTGCGAGGATTCCTGGGGAAGCCAGCCGCGGCCGCCGTAACGGCGTCGCGCTCGCGGCAGTTCTCCCGGTCATACCGTCGAGAGGAACGCGTCGTGGCCGACGTCGAGATCGGCATCGGGAAGAGCGGTCGGCGGGCGTACGGATTCGACGACATCGCGATCGTTCCGAGTCGGCGTACCCGGGACCCCGAGGACGTCTCCATCGGGTGGGAGATCGACGCCTACCGGTTCGGTCTGCCGTTGCTGGCGAGCGCCATGGACGCGGTGGTCTCGCCGCGGACGGCGACGGAGATCGGACGGCTGGGCGGCCTCGGCGTACTCAACCTGGAGGGGCTCTGGACCCGTTACGACGATCCCGACCCGCTGCTCGACGAGATCGCCGAGCTCGACGACGCCACCGCCACCAAGCGCATGCAGGAGATCTACGCCGAGCCGGTCCGGGAGGAGCTCATCGGGCGCCGGATCTGCGAACTGAAGGCGGCTGGGGTGACCACCGCGGCCAGCCTCACCCCGCAGAAGGTCCAGCGCTATCACCGGACGGTGCTCGAGGCCGGCATCGACATCTTCGTCATCCAGGGCACCGTGGTCTCCGCGGAGCACGTGTCCACCCGCAACGAGGCGCTAAACCTCAAGAAGTTCATCGCCGAGCTCGACGTACCGGTGATCGTGGGCGGCTGCGCCTCGTTCTCGACCGCCCTGCACCTGATGCGCACCGGAGCGGCCGGGCTGCTGGTCGGCGTCGGTCCGGGCCAGGCGTGCACGACCCGCGGGGTGATCGGCGTCGGCGTACCCATGGCCACCGCGATCGCGGATGCCGCGGGTGCCAGGATGCGTTATCTGGACGAGTCCGGCGGGCGGTACGTGCACATCATCGCCGACGGCGGCATGCGCACCGGTGGTGACATCGCCAAGGCGGTGGCCTGCGGGGCCGACGCGGTGATGATCGGATCGCCGCTGGCGCGGGCGGTCGAGGCGCCCGGCCGCGGCTACCACTGGGGAATGGCCACGTTCCATCCGGACCTGCCCCGCGGCACCCGCGTGCGCACGTCGACGCTCGGCACGCTGAAGGAGATCCTCACCGGTCCGGCGCCGATCAACGACGGGACGATGAACCTCTTCGGCGGGCTTCGTACGTCGATGGCCACCACCGGTTACGCCAACCTCAAGGAGTTCCAGAAGGCCGAGGTGATGGTGGCGCCGGCCCTGCTGACCGAGGGCAAGAGCCTGCAGCGGGCGCAGGCCGTCGGCATGGGGACCGACCGCTCCTAGCAGCGCGGGTCCGGCGGCACCCAGATCGCGAAGCCGCCCACCTCGCGGAACCCGAGCCGGTGGTATGTCCGCGCACCGAGCTCGCTCGGGTTGAGGTGCGCGAAGGTCGCTCCGCAGCCGAACCCGTCCCGCAGGACGGCGGCGGTGAGCGCCGCGCCGAAGCCGCGCCGGCGGCCCGCCACCGTGGTGCCCACGCCGTACACGCCGATCGCATCCGGGGTGTGTACGCCGATCGCCGTGACCACGGGTGCGCCGTCGAGATAGCCGGTGAGGTGCGTCCAGCCGGCACGTCCGACCGGCGGCGCCAGGAAGCGCCGGGCGCCGACCGGCTCGGACTCGAAGGCCTCGACCTGTACGGCGAGGAAGTCCTCGACATCGGCCGGACCGGTGCGGCGCACTTCCAGCCCGGCCGGCGGTCCGCCGGGGTCGACGAAGTCCCCGGCGCGCAACGCCATGCAGCGCTGGACGGCCGTGCGCTGCAGCCCGGCAGCAGCGGCCGGCCCGGCGACCAATGGCTCGAGCTCGACCGGCACCAGCACGCCGTACGGCATGCCTCGATCGGTGAACCAGCGCTCAGTCCGCCGCAAGGCCTGATCGGGCGCGCCGGGAGCGGCGGTCACGAAGGCGCCGTTCCAGTAGCGGACGGGTACGCCGGACGACCAGCACAGCAGCCCGTCGAACTCCTCCACCGCCCCGCCGTCGTGGGCGAGTGCCTCCGCCCGCCACACGGCGTACGTGGCTGCCCGAAGGCGAGCCGTGTCGGTGGACGTGTTCACGCCGCTCACCCTGACGGAATCGCCGACTCGTCCGGTGCGTTCACCGCGGCATTCAGTCGCAACCTTGGAGGACGCATGGCCACCGCCACCTGGAACGGCACCGTGATCGCCGAAAGCGACGACACCCTGGTCGTGGAAGGCAACCACTACTTCCCCAGCTCGTCGGTCCGGGAGGACGCGTTGCGACCCAGCGACTCCCATTCGACCTGCCCCTGGAAGGGCGAGGCGAGCTACTTCAGCCTCGAGGTGGACGGGGCGGTCAATCCCGACGCCGCGTGGTACTACCCGGCGCCGAAGCCGGCGGCGCAGGAGATCACCGATCACGTCGCGTTCTGGAAGGGCGTCGAGGTCCGGGGCTGACCCTCCGGCGGCACATAGGATGCCGGGCCATACCCCGTCGACGAAAGGCTCCGCCGTGCCGTCCGCCGCTGAGGGCTTCGACACCGTTCTCGTGGTCGACTTCGGCGCCCAGTACGCCCAGCTGATCGCCCGCCGGGTGCGGGAATGCCACGTCTACAGCGAGATCATCCCATGGTCGATGCCGCTCGAGCAGATGATGGCCCGACGGCCGAAAGCGATCATCCTGTCCGGCGGGCCGCAGTCCGTCTACTCGCCCGGGGCGCCGGCCGTCGCGCCGGCGCTGTTCGAGACCGGCGTACCAACTCTTGGCATCTGCTACGGCCATCAGGCGATGGCCCAGGCGTTGGGCGGGACGGTAGAGCGCACCGGCGCGGCCGAGTACGGTGGCACGCCGCTCGCGGTAGGCACCCCGGGGGTGCTGTTCGCCGACCTGCCCCCCCACCAGTCGGTCTGGATGTCGCACGGCGACACGGTCGTCGCCGCACCACCCAGGTTCACCGTTACCGCGTCGACACCGGCCACCCCGGTAGCCGGTTTCGAGGACCCGGCCCGCGGCCTGTACGGCGTGCAGTTCCACCCCGAGGTGGTGCACACCCCGCGGGGGCTCGACGTCCTCAAGCACTTCCTGTACGACGCAGCGGGCTGCCGGCCCACCTGGACCATGGTCAACATCGTCGATGAGGCGATTGCGGCGATCCGAGCCCGCGTCGGCGATCGCCGGGTGCTCTGTGCGCTGTCCGGCGGGGTGGACTCCGCGGTGGCCGCCGCGCTCGTGCAACGGGCGGTGGGCGACCGCCTCACCTGCGTCTTCGTCGACCACGGTCTGCTCCGTGCCGGCGAGGCGGAGCAGGTGGAGGAGGACTACGTCGCCTCGACCGGCGTCGAGCTCGTGCACGTCAAGGCCGCCGACCGCTTCGCCGCTGCGCTCGCCGGTGTGACCGACCCGGAGACCAAGCGCAAGACGATCGGGCGCGAGTTCATCAGGGTCTTCGAGGAGTCGGCGTCCGACCTGCAGGCCGACGGCGAGACGATCGACTTCCTCGTCCAGGGCACGCTCTACCCGGACGTGATCGAGTCCGGCTCGTCCACCGCCGCCAAGATCAAGTCGCACCACAACGTCGGCGGCCTACCCGAGGACCTGCAGTTCGCGTTGGTCGAGCCGCTGCGCAGCCTGTTCAAGGATGAGGTGCGCCATGTCGGCGAGGAGCTGGGCCTGCCCCCGCAGATCGTCTGGCGGCAGCCGTTCCCGGGTCCGGGCCTCGCCGTCCGCATCCTGGGCGAGGTCACAGCCGATCGACTGACCTTGCTGCGTGCCGCCGACGCGATCGTGCGTGCGGAGATCCGCCGGGCCGGCCTCGACCGCGAGATCTGGCAGGTCTTCGCGGTGCTTCTCGCCGACGTGCGCTCGGTCGGCGTACAGGGGGACGAGCGGACCTACGGGCATCCGATCGTGCTCAGGGCGGTCACCTCGGAAGACGCCATGACCGCCGACTGGGCCCGGCTGCCATACGAGCTGCTCGCGGCCATCTCCGGTCGCGTCATCAACGAGGTGCCCGGCGTCAACCGGGTGGTGTACGACGTCACCAGCAAGCCGCCCGGCACCATCGAGTGGGAGTGAGCTACTCGCCCTGACGGTCAGACCCGGCGGCACCGAACCGACGGAGACTCGCATCGGTAAAGTCGTCTTCACCAAGGCTTCTCGACCTTAATAGGCCGAACGGGTGGGATTTCCGGCGTTACCCGTTTCTTCCTGGCCTGCGGGACGTTTGCTGGTCACGAGATCAGCATCGGGCCGGTCGGCCTGGGAGAGGGCCCGCAACCGCGGCGAAGCTCCTGCGCCGCGGCCGACTTCCCTCTCAGTTCGACCTGTCCCTTTGACGAGCGGTCCATGCCGCGTCTCTCGACGACCAAGGAGGAAAAAGTGCGCCGATTCCCAGCCGGTGCGGCCGCGACGGTTTCATCGCTTCTGCTGTTGGCCGCGCCCGCGGCCGCGGGTGAGCGGTTGCACGCGAGCACCACCGCGCACGGTCTGACAGTCACCTCGACCCTGTCCGCCCCCGAGGGCACGTCCGGGCAGTGGTATGTCGCCCTGCACGACGCGTCGGTTTCGCCCCAGCCGCTGCTCGCCAAGAGTGCGATCGCCCGTTACCCACAGACCAAGACCGAGTCGGTGACGCTTCCCGCCGGTGCCTTCGGCTCGGCCTGCAGCCTGGTCGTGCAGGTGGATGTCCGGTTCGGCGGCACGACTCATCGCGACACCAAGCTCGTTCCCGGCGGCATTCGCCGGCTCACGTTGCACAAGGCCAACTGCACCTCGAAGCCGCCCACTGTGCAGCCGCCCACGGTCAAGCCGCCCACGGTGAAGCCGCCGACGGTGAAGCCGCCGACGGTGAAGCCGCCGACGGTGAAGCCGCCGACGGGAACCGTCAAGCCACCCGTCCAGGTCAAGACAACGCCGCCGTCCGGCGTGTCGGGCGTCTCGGAGGCCGCACCGGCCCCGGCAGTGGAGGCGAGCGTCACGTTCACCGGCTGACCAGGCACAACCAGCGCGCACCCGCCCGGCCCCGAGTAGCTCGGGGCCGGGCGGGTGCTGCGTTTGCGGCCGTCGGCTTCGAACGCAAAGCCGCTACCGGATCGACCCTCACGCCAAGACCCTTGTCCCCCGTCAACCTGGTTCGAGGTCCTCTTCGGGATCATCACCTGCCAAGCGACCGGCGCGGATCTTTCACTAGCGTCAAGGAACTCGTGGCCCCCATCAGCCGCTTCATCGACGGCCGGAACGGACTACTGGCGGCCGGCCGCGGTGTTGACGCCCGTCAGGACGCGTGCCCACTCCGCTGTGGTGCGGTGGGCTGGTGACGTGGGCCAGTCGTCGGCGAGCATCGCGAAGAGAAGCTCGTCGGACCACTCGCCCTTGAACAGCTCATTCCGCACGAAGTGGGCCTCCTGGCGCATGCCCAAGCGCACGGCAAGACGGGCTGAGGCTTCGTTGCGGCTGTCGAGGCGAGCGGTGACCCGGTGCAGACCGAGTTGGTCGAAGGCCAGGGCCAGCACCTCGGCACATGCCTCGCTGGCATACCCATGACCGCCGGCGCCTGGGTGGAAGACGTACCCGATCTCCCCGGCGGCGTGCTCGCGGCTGCGGAAGAAGAGCACCACGTCTCCGAGGAGTCGACCGGTGTCCTTGGCCTGCACGCCCAGGGTGAGCGCCTGCCCATGCTCGGTGATTTCTGTGCGGGAGAGGTCACCATCCAGGCGGGTCCGTAGGACGTCCCGGGTCATCGGCGCGAAGGGCAGGTAGCGACACACGTCCGAGCGCCCACGGTAGGCCAGGAGTTCGTCGATGTCGGTGGCCGCGAGTGGACGCAGGCTCAAGCGCGCCGTGACGACCGGGTAGGTAGGCCTCAGCTGCACGCCCTCGATCTTGCCAGGCAGGTTTCTTCGTCCACAACGTCCGGCCCGTCGCTCAGCCGGTGTCGACGACCCGGAAGGCCTCGGCCAGCCGGCCGTCGGGCAGGCCGGCCGCCTTCGCGTTCATGGCGAGCCAGCCGCGGAGCATCCCGTCGAGGTCCTCCATGTGCGAGGTCTGGCTGACGTGGGCGCGAAGGGCCGCGAGCTTGCGGTCGTAGGTGTCGGTGATGTCGACGAAGTGGTCGGCCAGCTCGACGCCGGACATCCACAGCTCGGCCACCGTGTGCGCCTCCAGCCCTTCGTCCGCCAGTAGCTCGGGATGCGCGAAGGGGTTGCGCGCGTCCGGATAGACGGCACACATGGTCGCCTCGCCGGCGGCCAGGTGGTCGGGGTGGCTGGGGTAGATGCGGGCGTAGTTGCGTTCCGGGCTCTGGCTGAGCACCCGCTGGGGACGAACCTGGCGGATCACCCGGCTGATGTCGCGCCGCAGCTCGTGGGTCACGTAGAGCCGGCCGTCCGGGTAGCCGAGGAAGGTGAGGTCGGTCACGCCGATCTCGGCCGCGGCGGTCCGCTGTTCGGCTTGGCGGATGCCGGCGATCTCGCTGCGCGGCACGTCCGGGTCGAAGCCGCCCGCGTCGCCGTTCGTGATGAGGCAGTACGAGACCGCGATGCCGGCCTTCGTCCAGCCGGCCACCGTGCCGGCAGCGCCGAAGTCGATGTCGTCCGGGTGGGCGGCGACCACCAGCACGCGTTCCATCTCCTCGTCGGGCAGCACCCACCGACCCCTCTCGTCCTCCGGAACGGCCGGCCCGCTCCTAGACTCGGGCCGCGATGTCGAGTCTCCACGACGAGCTCCCGGTGACCGAAGCAGCCCCCCCACGGGTGCGGCTGGCGGTCGACCCGGCGACCCTGCTCGAGGGCCTGAATCCCCAGCAACGGGCCGCCGTGCTGCACGAGGGTGGGCCGCTGCTGGTGGTCGCAGGCGCCGGCTCGGGCAAGACCCGGGTGCTCACCCATCGGATCGCCCACGTGCTCGGTACGCGGGGCGCTTCGCCCGGCGAGGTTCTCGCCATCACCTTCACCAACAAGGCCGCCGGCGAGATGAAGGAGCGGGTGGCCGCGCTCGTTGGACCGCGGGCCAAGGCGATGTGGGTCTCCACCTTCCACTCCGCGTGCGTGCGGATCCTGCGTGCCGAGGCGAAGAAGCTCGGGCTGTCCAGCACCTTCTCCATCTACGACGCGGGCGACTCCCAACGGCTGATGACCATGGTGAGCCGCGACCTCGACCTCGACCCCAAGCGGTTTCCGGCCAGGTCGCTGGCCACCCAGGTCAGCACGCTGAAGAACGAGCTGGTCGACCATGAGAGCTTCGCCGGCCGCGCCAACGGCGTACTCGAGCAGACCCTTGCGGCGGCCTACGCCCTCTACCAGCGGCGGCTGCGCGAGGCCAACGCGCTGGACTTCGACGACCTGATCGCGACCACGGTGAGCCTGCTGCAGGTCCTTCCCGAGGTCGCCGAGCACTACCGGCGCCGGTTCCGCCACGTGCTGGTCGATGAGTACCAGGACACCAACCACGCGCAGTACGTGCTGGTGCGCGAGCTCGTCGGGCGGCCCGATGCCCAGCCGAGCCCGGCGGAGCTCTGCGTCGTGGGCGACGCCGACCAGTCGATCTACGCCTTCCGCGGCGCGTCGATCCGCAACATCATGGCGTTCGAGGCCGACTACCCCGACGCGACCGTGATCCTGCTCGAGCAGAACTACCGCTCGACGCAGAACATCCTCTCCGCCGCGAACGCGGTGATCGCCCGCAATACCGGCCGCAAGGCCAAGAACCTGTGGTCCGACGCCGGTGCCGGCGCGAAGATCACGGCGTACGTCGCCGACAACGAGCACGACGAGGCCGCCTTCGTGTCCGGCGAGGTAGACCGACTGACCGACTCGGAGAGCTGTGCGCCGGGAGACGTGGCGGTCTTCTACCGCACCAACGCCCAGAGCCGGGTGTTCGAGGAGGTCTTCATCCGGGTCGGCCTGCCGTACAAGGTGGTCGGCGGGGTGCGGTTCTACGAGCGACGCGAGGTCCGCGACCTGCTCGCCTACCTGCGGGTGCTGGCCAACCCGACCGACACCGTGTCGCTGCGGCGGATCCTCAACACCCCCCGGCGCGGCATCGGCGAGCGCGCGCAGGCCTGCCTCGAGGCGCTGGCCTCGCGGGAGCGGATCCCGTTCTCGGCGGCACTGGCCCGCTGCGACGAGGCGCCAGGGATCGCCACCCGCTCCGGTAAGGCCGTCTCGGAGTTCGCGACCATGCTCGACGAGGTGCGCGCCGAGGTCGACGCCGGCGCCCACCCGGCGGCGGTGCTCGAGCGAATTCTCGGTCGCACCGGCTACCTGGCCGAGCTGCAGGCCAGTCTGGACCCCCAGGACGAGGGCAGGGTCGAGAACCTGCAGGAGCTGGTCGCGGTGGCGCGGGAGTTCGAGGAGCGGGTGCCTGACGGCACCGTCGCGGACTTCCTCGAGCAGGTGGCACTGGTCGCTGACGCCGATGAGATTCCGGACGCCGATGGCGGTGGCGGCGTGGTCACGCTGATGACGCTGCACACGGCCAAGGGACTCGAGTTCCCAGTCGTCTTCCTCACCGGGCTGGAGGACGGTGTGTTCCCGCACCTGCGCTCGCTGGGTGACATCGCCGAGCTGGAGGAGGAGCGCCGGCTGGCCTACGTCGGGATCACCAGGGCCCGCTCCCGGCTGTACCTGTCTCGAGCGGTGGTCCGCAGCTCCTGGGGCGCGCCGTCGTACAACCCGCCGTCGCGCTTTCTCGAGGAGATCCCCGAGGAGCTGCTCGACTGGCGGCGGATCGAGACGGTGCGTAGCGAGCCGGCGCAGGCGGCGGTGGCCCGGTCGCTCTCGGTCGCCGGCCGCCGCGCCGCCGGACCGGGACTGCGACCGGTGATCTCCCTGTCCCCGGGTGATCGGGTCAACCACGACACGTTCGGGATGGGAGTCGTCGCTACGACGGCCGGGCGCGGTGACCACGCGGAAGCCTCGATCGACTTCGGTGCAGAGGTAGGTACCAAGAGACTGTTGCTGCGCTATGCACCGGTCGAGAAGCTCTAGTCGCAGTACGTAGTCGCAACATTACGGAACGCGCACTACCCTAATGGGCTATGTATCCATCGCGGTGGCCGGGGGATACTGAGAGCTCCCCCGGACTTTCTGAAAAGGTGCTATTCACATGACTCTTTCCCGCAAGGGCTACCTGACCGCCGTGGCGGTGGTCGGGCTGCTCGGCCCGTTCGCCGGATCAGCGGCGGCCGCCCTCCCGCTGAACCAGGCGTGCGCCCCTGGTCCGGCCACCGGCCCCGGCGGCGTGAACAGCAAGCAGCCCGGCTGCACCACCCGCGTCAGCATGGGCCCTGGCAACGTCGAGCCCGACGGGACGAGCCAGCGGCCGCGCATCAGCGAGGACGGCAACTGGGTGGTCTTCCAAAGTGGCGCCGACAACCTGGCAACGGACTACCAGGCCGGCCACGGCACCGACGCCTATATCGTCAACAAGGTCGACCCGGCAGCCACCATCGAGATGCTCGACCGTGCCGCCAGTGGCGGAATGCCGAACAACGCCGCCACCTTCGTGGACGTGACCGGCTCGGGTGCGTACGCCGTCTTCTACTCGAAGGCGACGAACCTGGTCGGCGGCCGGACGACGCGGTCGGGGAGCATCTTCCTGCGTGACGTGATGGCCAACCGGACCCTCGAGGTCTCGATCTCTTCCACCGGGGGCAGCACCAACGGCTACAGCAACCGGCCGACGATCAGCGGCTACGCCGACGCCAACGGCAAGTACTACATCGCGTACAACTCCAAGGGCACCAACCTGGTGGCCGGTGCCACCGGTGCCGACGATGTCTACGTCACCCAGTTCGACCCCGCCACCTTCACGGTGAGCCGGCCGAAGCTCGTCAGCCACAGCCTCAGCGGCGTCGGATCCAACGGCCAGAACGAGCATGCCGAGATCAGCTCCGACGGCACCCACATCGCCTGGCAGAGCCAGGCCACGAATCTCTCGACCGCTGACGGCGACACGATCGCGGACATCTACGAGTCGGCGAACCCGTTCCTGACCCCTGGCTCCGACCCGGAGCTGGTCAGCGTCAGCAGCAGCGGCGCCAAGGGCCGTTCCCCGAGCACCCGGCCGGCCGTCAACGGCAACGGTGACGAGGTGGGCTTCGAGTCGACTGCCACGAACCTGGTGGCGGGTGACACCAACGCCACTCAGGACACCTTCGTCCGCGGCACCCGCGCCGGCGCCTTCGTTGGCAACGGCAACACGATTCGGGTGAGCGTGGACTACAACGGCAACCAGCTGACCGGCAACAGCCAGCGGGTCAACCTCAACGGTCGAGGTGACAAGGTCGGCTTCGCCGCCAACGGACGCACCGTGGTCAAGGGCGACCTCAACGGCCAGCGCGACGTCTTCCTGCGCGACCTCGGGACCGGCGTCAACTACCTCATCGACGTGTGTAAGACCGGTGGCTTCGGCGGCGGCAACACCCCGTGCACCGGTACCGCCGTGGCCTCGACGAGTTCTGGCCCGGTCGCGCCGATGGCCCGAGCCGGTGCGGAGGACCTGTCCAGCCGGTCGTTCCTCGACTACGCCGGCGACAGCGTCGCGTTCCTCTCCGGGATGAGTGACCTCGTCCCGAACGACACCAACTCAGCGGGCTCCCTCGACGACATCTTCGTGCGGGACTTCGCCTTCACCCCCTGAGCCCGGAACAGCTCGAGAGCCCCCAGCCGGAGCCCGGCCGGGGGCTCTCGGCTTTCCCAGCCTCCTACGGCGGCTGATCGCACTACGCTCCAACACCAGCACCCGTCTCCTGGAGGAACGACCATGACCACGGCGGCCCCGATCCGCGTCGTCGTGGCCAAGCCCGGCCTGGACGGGCACGACCGCGGGGCCAAGGTGGTGGCTCGCGCGCTGCGTGATGCCGGCATGGAGGTGATCTACACGGGGCTGCACCAGACCCCGGAGCAGATCGTGGAGACCGCCATCCAGGAGGACGCCGACTGCGTCGGCCTTTCGGTGCTCTCCGGCGCCCACATGACGCTGTTCGCGCGCGTGCTCGCCCTCCTTCGCGAGCGGGGCGCGGCGGACATCGTCGTCTTCGGCGGGGGGATCATCCCCGTTGCCGACCTACCTGAGCTGGCCCGGCTGGGAGTGGCGAAGATATTCACTCCGGGCGCGACTACGCACGACATTGTGGCGTGGGTTCGTAGCGCGATGCAGGCGGCTGCCACCTCCTGAACGCCGCCGCGCCGGCTGTCGGACCCCGAACCGGTCGGCAGCCGGACTCGAATACTGGATAACCCACCCGGATGTCGGTCACTACGCGTGACCAACCTGTGACGTCCTGTGCAATCCGCTCCGCCGCGGCGACCGAATGCTTCTGTGACCACCGATACACGCTGGACCACAGAGACAGATGGGAACACCGTGAAGCGGATCACGACTCGGGTGCCGCTGGCCATTGCGGCTACCGCGGCTCTCGCCCTGGGTGCGGCCGGCTGTGGGGGCTCGTCGGACGAGAAGCCCGCAGCGCAGACCCAGTCACGCAACCCGGCCGACAACACGCCGGTGGCGTCGTTGACAGGCCTGAGCGGTGTAGACACGGCCGTCGCGGTGGAGCCCTCGACGCTCGCGGCGCTGACCAGTCTCGGCGTCGCGCCGGCCCCCACCGGCACCGGCAAGCTGACCATGACCTACGGCCCGACGCTGTCCTTCCCGATCACGGGTGGCAACGTGAAGGTCTACGACCAGGCCAAGGTGTCGCCGTACGTGACCGGTGAGGTGATGCATCAGGGCAGCGGCCTGTCGTTCACCAAGGGCGCGACCAAGCTCGAGGTAAGCGACTTCGTCGTCGACCCGGGCACGTCGATGCTGACGGCAACCGTGGCCGGTCAGCCCGGCTTCCCGCTGTTCTTCCTGGACGGCAGCGGCCTGAAGATCACCAAGGACTCCGCCGGCAACTCCAAGCTGGACGGCACCAAGGTGGAGCTGACCGCCGAGGCGGCCGACGCGCTGAACAAGACCTTCAAGGTCACCGCCTTCAAGTCGCGCATGATGATCGGTATCGCCCATATCACCGCTCACTGACCCGGAGCGGACGTGGGGGGGGGGGGGGCCCCCGCCACCCCCCCCCCCCCACGGCTTTGTGCCGGTCAGGGGTCGATGACCTGGAGCGACCCCTGCTGGACGGCGCCAGCGACAAAGACGCGACCCGTCCCCGGGTCCACGGCCACGGAGTTCGGCTGACGCACGGTCGGCAGCGCCGAACCCGTCCGCCGCAGCGGGGAGCCGTCGAAGCGGACCAGCTCGTTGCTTGCGGTGAGGGTCACCCAGAGCTGGTGGCGGGTCGTGTCGAAGGCCAGCCCGTAAGGCGCTCCGGGCAGCGCCAGCCGGGCCAGCTGACGAGGCTTCGGTGTCAGGGCGTAGACCAGCAGAGCTCCGCCCCGCGTGTCGGCCACGACCAGATGGCCCTCGTCGACAGTGATCGCGTGCGTCGGCCCGTTTCCGGCCGGCAGCCGGGCCAGCTCGTGCAGCGAGGTGGCGTCGTAGACGAACAGCTCGGCCCCGCGGACGTCGACCACGCCAACCCGATCCCCCGCCGCCGCCACCCCGCCGGGCTGGATCGGCCCTGCGAAGCGCCTGATGACCCGGTCGCCGTCGACCACTGACACCGAACCGCCCAGCTCGTCGGCGACGAAGTTGTGGCCGGCGGCAGTATCCGCGTCGTGCGGCTGGCGTCCCACGGCGGCCTGCGCGATGACCACCCCTGCGGGAAGTCGGACCTGCAGCAGCAGGTCGGTATCCTCACCGGGGACCAGGACCGGCTCACCGGCGCCGGCGATCGTCAGATGCCGGGCGCTGGCGGGAAGCGGGACGAGACGCAGCAGCCGACCGGCGCGTCCGTCGACCAGGGCCAGCCGGTCGGGCCTGCGCAGAGCCACGGCGACCAGGCCGGTGCCCGGGTCGACGGCCAGTCCCTCCGGCGTGTCACCCAGCGGGATCACCTGGCCGACGGGGGTGCTGCTCAGAGCCGGCGCCCGAGCCGGTTCTGGTGCCGGCGGCAGCACGCGGCCCGGCTGGCCGGGCGAGCACGCCGCGGCGAGGGCCGCGGCTATCAGCAGTCGCGTGAGCCGTCTCCCCGGCTGCGGCGCGGGCACCATGCCGTTGATTCTCGCGCTCCGGCGAGCCGGCTGCCCGGAACCGCGGGAGAATCGTCAGGCGCGTCGCGCGACTGGCCTGTCGTGGCTGACACCCTGGCAGGGTGCGGTGGCGCGGGCTCCTGACAGCAGCGGCGGGCGCGCTCGTCGCGATCGTGGCCGTCGAGTCGCGGGTGGTGCGGCAGGGGGGAGTAGGGCCCGGCCGCTATGGGCTGCTCGCCCTGATCCTGCTCTGGTGGGCGCTCGCTCTGGCCGGATCATGGCTGTTGCTGCGGGCCCGCCCGGTCCGGGTGGCCATGGGCCTGGTCTTCGTCGGACTGGTGGCGCTGCAGCTCGCCGCCTTCACCCGTGGCACCCAGCTCTCCGACGACCTCTACCGCTACGCCTGGGACGGCCGGGTCCAGGCCGCCGGCATCGACCCCTACCGCTACCCGCCGTCGGCGGCGGAGCTGCGGGAGCTGCGTGACCCCTGGCTCTGGCCGGACGTCGCGACCTGTGCAGGCCTCGGCAAGCGCGACGCCGAGTGCAGCCGGATCAACCGCCCCGACGAGCGCACGATCTACCCGCCGGTCGCCGAGGCGTGGTTCACCGTCCTACACCTGCTTCCGGGTGGCCGCCGGGAGCACCACCAGCAGCTGTACGCCGGGCTGGTCTCGCTCGGGCTGACGGCGCTGCTGGCGGCGCTGCTGCGGCGCCGCGGCCGCGACCCGCGGCTGGTGGCGCTCTACGCCTGGTCGCCGCTGGCCGGCCTGGACATCGCCTCGGACGCCCATGTGGACGTGCTGGCGGTCCTGTTCGGTGTGGGAGCGCTGGCGCTGGTCGGTCGCCGCCGTCCCGCGCTGGGCGGGGCCATCCTGGGCGCCGCGATCGCGGTGAAGCTCTACCCGGTGCTGCTGCTGCCGGCGGCCTTGCGCCGGCGACCGTTCCTCCTCGGTGGCGTGGCGGCCGCCGTGATCGGCGTGTTGTACCTCCCGCACGTGCTCTCGGTCGGTCCGCGGGTGCTGGGCTACCTGCCCGGCTACCTGCGCGAGGAGCACTATGACGGCGGCGGGCGGTTCGTGCTGCTGAGCCTGATGGGTCTGTCCGGTAGCGCCGCCACCGCGGCGGCGGTGGCAATACTGGCCGCGGTGGCCGTGGCGGTGCTGCGGTCCCACCCGGCCCGGCTACCGGTGGGCCTCGCCGCACTCTGGACGGTGGGAGCTGCACTGCTGGTCGCCAACCCGGTGCAGCCGTGGTACTCAATCCTCCTCGTCGCGCTCGCCATCCTGGAGGGCCGGCCGGAGTGGCTCGCCGTGTCGGTGGCGGCCTACCCGACGTACTTCACGGCGCTGCTGCGCGACGCTCCGGCGCGGGAGGTCGGCGGCGGCAGCTACGCCGCCGCGGCGCTGGTCGTGCTGACCGCGGCCCTGGTGCGTTCGCGGCACCGGCCTGGCGTCGTAGGGACCGTCGGTCGTCGGGGTCGGTGAGCCGGCCGACCGGCACGTCACTACGCTGCCTGCCATCCCAGCGGTACGACGACGAGGACACGCGTGGACCTGTACGAGTACCAGGCGAAGGAGCTCTTCGCGTCCTACGGCGTGCCGGTTCCGGCCGGGCGGGTGGCCAGCACCCCGGCGGCGGCGCGGGCGGCGGCCGAGGACCTCGGTGGTCGGGTCGTCGTCAAGGCGCAGGTGCAGGTGGGTGGTCGGGGTAAGGCGGGCGGCATCGCGCTGGCCGACGACCCCGACCAGGCAGCCGCTCTGGCCGAGCGCATCCTCGGCATGGACATCCGGGGTCACGCCGTGCACAAGGTGCTGGTCGAGGAGGCCAGCGACATCGCCGAGGAGTACTACGTCTCCCTGCTGCTCGACCGGGCCGGCCGCGGCTACCTGGCGATGGCCAGTGTCGAGGGCGGCATGGAGATCGAGGAGGTGGCCGCCACCCGCCCCGAGGCGTTGGCGAAGATCCCTGTGGACCCGCTGACCGGTGTCGATGCCGTCACCGCGCGCGAGATCGCCACGGCGGCGCGACTGCCGGCAGCGGCGGTCGACGGTGCCGCCGACCTGATTGGCAAGCTGTGGGACGTCTTCGCCGGGGCGGACGCCACCCTGGTGGAGGTCAACCCGCTCGTGCTCACGGCGGCCGGTGAGGTCAAGGCGCTCGACGGCAAGGTCACGATCGACGACAACGCCCTCTACCGGCATGGCGACCTGGCCGCCCTCCAGGACACCGCGGCCGTCGACCCGCTGGAGCGGCTGGCGAAGGAGAAGGACCTCAACTACGTCAAGCTCGACGGCTCGGTCGGGATTATCGGCAACGGTGCCGGCCTGGTCATGAGCACGCTGGACGTCGTGACCTACGCCGGCGAGGAGTTCGGCGGCGTACGCCCGGCCAACTTCCTCGACATCGGCGGCGGCGCCTCGGCGCAGGTGATGGCCGACGGCCTGGACGTCGTGCTGCGCGACCCCTCGGTCCGCAGCGTGTTCGTCAACATCTTCGGCGGCATCACCGCGTGCGACGCCGTGGCGAACGGGATCGTCCAGGCCCTGGCCCTTCTCGGCGACGAGGCGACCAAGCCGCTCGTCGTACGGCTCGATGGCAACAACGTGGAGGAGGGGCGGGCGATCCTGGCCGAGGCCGACCTCCCCCTTGTCCATTCGGCCGACACGATGGACGGCGCGGCCCGCTCGGCCGCCCAGCTGGCCGCGGCGGGGGCCTGACGATGGCGATCTTCCTCGACGAGACCAGCCGGGTGCTGGTGCAGGGCATGACCGGCGCCGAGGGCACCCGGCACACCCGGCGGATGGTGGCCAGTGGCACCGACATCGTCGCCGGGGTCACGCCGGGCAGGGGCGGCCAGTCGCTCGATGGCATCCCGGTCTTCGGCTCGGTGCCGGCGGCGGTGGCGGCGACCGGCGCGGACGTCGCCGTGGTGTTCGTGCCGCCGCGGTTCGCGAAGGCCGCGGTGCGCGAGACGATCGATGCCGGCGTACCGCTCTGCGTCGTGATCACCGAGGGCATCCCGGTCCACGACACGACCGAGTTCTACGCGTACGCCGGCGCGCTGGGCGGGCGGACCCGGATTCTGGGTCCCAACTGTCCCGGTCTGATCAGTCCCGGCCGCTCCAACGCCGGGATCATTCCCGCGGACATCACGACGCCCGGCCGGATCGGGCTGGTGAGCAAATCCGGCACGTTGACCTACCAGATGATGTACGAGCTGCGCGACGTGGGGTTTTCCACCTGCATCGGCATCGGCGGTGACCCGGTGATCGGGACGACCCACATCGACTGCCTGGACGCCTTCGAGGCCGACCCGGAGACCGACGCCGTGGTGATGATCGGCGAGATCGGTGGCGACGCGGAGGAGCGGGCAGCGGCGCACATCTCCGAGCGGATCTCCAAGCCGGTGGTGGGCTACGTGGCCGGCTTCACCGCCCCCGAGGGTCGCACGATGGGGCATGCCGGGGCGATCGTGTCCGGGTCGTCGGGGACGGCGGCGGCCAAGGCGGCGGCCCTCGAGGCGGCCGGCGTACGGGTCGGGAAGACGCCGAGCGAGACCGCGCGGCTGATGGCCGAGGTCATGCGCGGTGCTTGAGGAGGTAGGTCGCTCTTGTACCGGTCGGCAACTCGGGGCACACTGCGATGATCGGCCGGGGGGCCGATGGCAGTCGACTCGGGGGTACGAAATGGCGACGTTCGACGCGAAGAGGGTCACGACCTACGACTGGGGCGTTATCGGCGGCGGTGCGGCGGTTCTCGTCTTCAGCCTGCTGCCGTGGTACGGCAGCAGCGGGTCGGTCGCCGGCATCGGATTCAGCGCGAGCCGCTCGGCGTGGAGCTACCCGCTGGCGGTTCTCGGCGTCCTTCTCTGTGTTGCCGCCGCCGGTTTCGTCCTCGCCACCCGTGCGTTCGCGGTGCGCTCCCCTCAGCTGCCGGTCGGGCCGTCCCTGCTGGCGCTGGGGCTCGCGGGGCTCGGCACGGCGTTCATGCTGATCCGGCTGCTGAGCTATGACCGCGCCAGCGGTGGCGGCATCAGCGTCGGGCCAAAGATCGGCATCTTCCTCGCCCTGCTGGCCGCGATCGTCGAGACGGCCTCGGCGTTCATGCTCTTCCGCGCCTCGGGCGAGAAGGTCGGCATGGGGCCGGCGACGACGTCGCCGCCGACCGCCTGATCCTGCGTCCGGCCCGCTCCGACACGGCGGCGACGGCTGAGATCCGAGGATCGGTCCCGAGCCGCTGAGACAGTGGCGGCCGTGACCGACCTGCTTACTCGTCCGACCTCACGCCAGCCACCGGCGCCGGCGCACCCACGGTCCTTGCCGCTGGTGGCCACCGCCTCCGCCGGCTGCGCCGCCGGCATCGGGTTGGCCGTCGTGACGGCCGTCGTCCTGCTGGCCTGGTCGACCGATCCGGCGTCGAGTGCCGGCGCGTCGGTCGCCCTGCATGCGGCCGGGCACGCCTGGCTGCTCGTCTGCGGCGTGCCGCTCGACGTCCCCGGTGGCCGGCTGGGTCTGGTGCCGCTCGGGGCGGCCGTGTTGCCGGTGGCACTGTTGTGGCGCGCCGGCGTAGCCGCTGCGAAGGCGGCCTCGGTGACCGACCTCCGCGCAGCGGCACAGGCCACTGTCGCCCTGGCGGCGGCGTACGGCGTACTCGCCGCTACGGTGGCCGCCCTCGCCGCAACCCCCGCGGTTCGGGTGGCGCCGCTGCGGGCTCTGGTCGGCGCCTCCGTGCTGGCCGCGGTCGCCGGCGGTGCCGGCGTGCTGCGCGGGTCCGGGCGAGCTGGCGCGCTGGCCGTGCGCCTGCCGGCCTGGGTGCCGGGCTTGCTGGTTGCCGCTGCCGCCGGGTTGCTGGTGCTTGCCGGGACCGGTGCACTGCTCGTGGGCACCTCGCTCGGCTGGCATGCGGGCCGATCCGAGCTGTTGATCCGCGCCTTGGCGCCCGGCAGCGGCGGGGTCGGGCTGTTCGCGATCGACCTTGCACTGCTGCCCAACGCGGTCATCTGGGCCGCTTGCTTCGCCGCCGGTCCAGGTTTCGCGGTCGGCGCCGGCACCGCGGTGACGCCGTTCGGTGTTTCCCTCGGCGCGGTGCCGGCGTTGCCGCTGTTCGCGGCGTTGCCCGCCGGCGGCGGCGCTCTGCTCCCCGCTCTGCCGGCACTGCTCGGGCCGTTGGTGGCCGGTGCGGTGATCGGAGCCGTCGTCCTGCGCCGGCTGCCCGGGGGCGACCGCCGTACCTGCGCTGCCGGCGCCGCAGCCAGCGGAGCCGGTGCCGGCATGGCGCTCGGCCTCGCCGCCTGGCTGGCGGGTGGGCCGGTCGGGCCGGGCCGGCTGGCGGTGGTCGGCCCGTCGCCGTGGCAGGTAGCGGTGGCGGCGGCTCTCGAGCTGGCGGCGGCGGCGGCGGCGGTCGCCTGGTGGCGCTGGCGCCGGGTGCCGGTCAGCGACTGAAGCGGTCCTCGATGCTGCGACGGAACTGGTCCTGACAGCTCTGCTTCTGCTCCAGGGTCTGGGCGTTGTCCATGCAGTCGGTGTACCTGGTGAACTCGGTGCGGATCAGTGACAGGCCCAGGGCGACCAGGGCCGCCGCGATGACGACCGCCAGGACGCCGGTGATGATGCCGGCCAGCGCGGCACCGCCGTTGGTCGCCTCCCGGCGCCGGGCCCGGGCGCGGCCGACGAAGCCCAGAATGATCGCCAACACGCCGGGCAGCGCCCCGATCAGCACGATGCTCAGCGCCAGCCCGACAATACCCAGGACGAGCGCGGCGGTGCCCAAGCCGTTCCGGGGCGGTGCGCCCCCCGGTCGGCCGTACGGCGGTGGCCCTGTCGGCGCGCCGTACGGCGGTGGCCCTGTTGGCGCGCCGTAGCCTGCCGGCGCCGGCGCCGGGTTGCCGGCGGGGTAGCCGTCAGCCTCCGGCTGCGGCGGCCGGGCGTACGGATCGTCGGCTCGCGGTTCCTCTGGAGGCGTGCTCATGGCGCTGCTCCCTCGCGTCGTCCCCACGGCCGGTCGTGGTGCTCCTTGGCGATATGGTGACCGACAGTCGCGCCGGAGGGTCAGGATCCGGCCGGCGTGTCTCACTCCGAAGGCGCAGTCCGAGTCGTCAGGAGAAGCGGCTGTCCGCCCGGCTGGTCGTCCTTGCGTCCGGCACCGGAGGCAGCCTGCAGGCGCTGCTCGACGCCGGCATCGACGCGGCGTACGGCGCCCGCGTGGTCGCCGTCGGCGCGGACCGTGCCGGCACCGGCGCGCTGGAGCGCGCAACCGGGGCGGGGCTGCCAACCTTCGTCGTGCGGCTGGAAGACTTCGCCGAGCGGGCGGACTGGGAGGCGGCGCTGGGCAGCCAGCTGGCTGCCCATGAACCGGACCTCGTGGTCCTCGCCGGGTTCATGAAGCTGCTAGGACAAGCGGTGCTGTCGCGCTTCCCGGATCGGGTGATCAACACCCATCCGGCGCTGCTGCCGGCCTTTCCCGGCGCCCACGCGGTCCGCGACGCGCTCGCCTACGGCGTGAAGATCAGCGGTGCGACGGTGCACGTCGTCGACGCCGGCCTGGACTCGGGTCCGGTGGTCGCACAGTGCGCGGTCGAGGTGGCCCCCGGCGAGGACGAGCCGGCACTGCTTCGCCGCATCCAGGCCGTGGAGCGGCCGTTGCTGGTGGAGGCGGTCCGCCGGCTCGCGGCCGGCTACCGGCTGGAGGGCCGCCGAGTGGTGCTCTCGTGACCCGCTCGCCGGTACGTCGGGCGCTGGTCAGCGTCTCGGACAAGACCGGGCTCGAGGATCTCGGCCGCGGCCTGGCCGAAGCCGGCGTGGAGATCGTCTCGACCGGCTCGACCGCGGCCCGGCTGTCCGCGGCCGGAGTGCCGGTCACCCCGGTGGCCGAGGTCACCGGCTTCCCCGAGTGCCTCGATGGTCGGGTGAAGACGCTGCACCCCGCCGTGCACGCCGGGCTGCTGGCCGACCGGCGACGGCCGGAGCACCTGGCTCAGATGACCGAGCTCGGCATCGGATTGTTCGACCTCGTGGTGGTCAACCTCTACCCGTTCCGGGAGACCGTCGCCGGCGGCGGGCTGCCCGACGAGGCGGTGGAGTCGATCGACATCGGCGGGCCGGCGATGGTCCGGGCGGCCGCGAAGAACCACGCCTCGGTCGCCGTCGTCGTGCACCCGGGCCGGTACGCCGAGGTGCTCGCCGGGGTGCGGGCCGGTGGCTTCGACCTCGCGGCCCGCCGGGCGCTGGCCGCCGCCGCCTTCGCCCACACCGCGGCCTACGACGTCGCCGTGGCCAACTGGTTCGCCCAGGAGCTCGCGAGCTCGCAGTGGTGGCCCGCCTTCGCCGGGGTGGCGTTCGAGCGGACGGCGATCCTGCGCTACGGCGAGAACCCGCACCAGCGGGGCGCCCTCTACCGCGACCGCGACGAGCCGGCCGGGCTGGCCTCGGCCGAGCAGCTCCACGGCAAGGCGATGTCCTACAACAACTACGTCGACGCCGACGCGGCCCGGCGGGCGGCGTACGACTTCGCCGAGCCCTGCGCGGCGGTGGTCAAGCACACCAACCCGTGCGGGATCGCGCTCGGCTCGGACGTGGCCGAGGCGCACCGCAAGGCGCACGCCTGCGACCCGACGTCCGCGTTCGGCGGGGTGATCGCCGTCAACCGCGCGGTCAGCGTGGCGATGGCAGAGCAGGTGACGGAGATCTTCACGGAGGTCGTCGTCGCGCCTGCGTACGACGAGGGGGCGCTGGCGCTGCTCGGACACAAGCCGTCGATCCGGCTGCTGCGGGTGCCGGCGCCGGCGCCGGCAGGGGTGGAGTGGCGCCCGGTGTCCGGCGGTGTCCTGGCGCAGACCCCCGATCGGCTCGACGCTCCTGGCGACGACCCGGCCGGCTGGACACTGGCGGCCGGGGAGCCGGCCGACGAGGTGGCTCTGGCCGATCTCGGCTTCGCCTGGCGGGCAGCGCGGGCGGTGAAGTCCAACGCGATCCTGCTCGCCTCGGACCTTGCCACCGTCGGCGTTGGGATGGGGCAGGTCAACCGGATGGACGCGGCCCGGCTGGCGGTAGCCAGGGCAGCGGAGCGCGCGGTCGGGTCGGTGGCGGCCAGCGACGCCTTCTTCCCGTTCCCGGACGGGCTGCAGGTGCTGGTCGAGGCCGGCGTGCGGGCGGTCGTGCAGCCTGGCGGATCCGTGCGCGACGACATCGTCGTGGCCGCCGCAGCAGCTGCCGGCATCACCCTGTACCTCACCGGCACCCGCCACTTCGCCCACTGACGTGGACGAGCGGGTCGATGCGGACCTGTCCCGGGTCGACTGGTACGGCGAGGATCTCCGCGGCGCGCGCTTCCTCCGCTGCCGGTTCTTCGACGCGAGGCTCGACGAGGTCACGACGTACGGTTGCGTCTTCGAGGACTGCGACCTGTCCGGGGTGTCCCTCGCCGCCTCGGTGCACGAGGACACGGCGTTCCTGCGCTGCCGGTTCCGGCGGGTGTCGCTGTTCGGCGCCACCCTGCGCGGCTGCAAGCTGACGGGGTCGGTGTTCGAGTCGGCGGTGCTGCGGCCGCTGACGGTCGAGGGCGGCGACTGGTCCTACGTCTCGCTGCGCGGCCAGTCGCTGGCCGGTGTCAGCCTGGCCGGCGTACGGCTGCGGGAGGCCGACCTCTCGAGCGCGGACCTGACCGGTGCCGACCTGACGGGAGCCGACCTGGGGCACGCCCGGTTGCATGAGGTCCGGCTGCGGGATGCGGACCTGCGTGGCGCGTCGCTCGAGGGGGTCGACCTGCGTGGGCTGGACCTCACCGGTGTCCGGCTCGACCTGGCCCAGGCGGTGACGCTGGCCGGACAGTACGGCGCCGAGGTGGACTGGGCCTGACGGGCCGCGTGGCAGACTCCGGCGGGTGAGCGCGAGGATCCTCGACGGCAAGGCCACCGCGGCCGCCTTGCGGGCGGGCCTCAAGGACCGGGTCGCCGAGCTGGCCCGGCGCGGCGGTACGCCTGGGCTGGGCACCGTGCTCGTCGGCGACGACCCGGGCAGCCGGTCCTACGTCGCGGGCAAGCACCGCGACTGCGCCGAGGTGGGCATCGCCTCCATCGAGCGGGTGCTGCCGGCCACCGCCACCCAGTCCGAGGTCGAGGCGGTCGTCGACGAGCTCAACGACGATCCCTCCTGTACCGGCTACATCGTCCAGCTGCCCCTGCCGGCGGGGCTCGACGCGGGAGCGGTGCTCGAGCGCATGGACCCGGCGAAGGACGCCGACGGGCTGCATCCGGTCAACCTCGGCCGGTTGGTGCTCGGCCGCGCCGGGCCGCTGCCGTGCACGCCGCGCGGGTGCGTCGAGCTGCTGCAGGCCTACGGCGTGCCGCTGGCCGGCTCCGACGTGACGCTGGTGGGACGTGGCGTTACGGTGGGCCGGCCGCTGGGCCTGTTGCTCACCAGGCGTACGGAGAACGCCACCGTGACGCTGTGCCACACCGGCACCAAGGACCTCGCCGCTCACCTTCGCTCGGCCGACATCGTGGTCGCGGCGGCGGGTGTGGCGGGGCTGGTGACCGCCCAGATGGTCAAGCCCGGCGCCGCCGTCCTCGACGTCGGGATCACCCGTACCGACGCCGGGCTGGTCGGGGACGTGCACCCCGGCGTCCGGGAGGTGGCCGGCTGGTTGGCGCCGATGCCGGGCGGCGTGGGACCGATGACCCGGGCCATGCTGCTGGCCAACGTCGTCGACGCTGCCGAGCGCGGCCGCACGCCGTCGCTCGTGCCTTCTTCGTCCTGTTGACCGGGGGCCAGGGCTCAGCCGGCGCGGCGGACCCGCTCGTCCCCGTTGGCCGGCAGCGGTCGCACCACACCGAGCGAGAGCACCTCGTTGGCCAGCCGCGCCCGCCGGTTGACGCCTTCGGCGATCCGGAACTTCTGGTACAGCCGGAGCAGGTGCTGCTTGACCGCGGCCTCGGTGACCACCAGCTCGTCCGCGATGTCGTGCGCGGTGGCCGGGGCCACGAAGGCGTCCTGGGCAAGCGCCGGCCGGCACAGCGAGGTGAGAACCTCGACCTCTCGTCGGGTCAGGTCCGGCGCCGCCACCCGGCGCAGCTCGACGGTCTCATCCGGTGCCTCCGCCGGCGTCACGACGCCGCCGACGCGGGCCCTCGCCATGCCGAATGTAACGACGTCGCCGTCGCAGAGCACCCGGCGGCCCACCGGCCGGCCGTTGACCCTGGTGCCGTTGGTCGAGAGGCCCAGGTCCGTGACGTAGACGTAGGCGCCGCGTCGTACGAGCTCCGCGTGCAGCCGAGACACACTCGGATCGGTCAGCGCGATGTCCACGCCGCTCCCCCGTCCGACCGTCGTCACGTCCGCACCCATTTCGAATACCTTGCCGGTCTCCTCCACCCGCAGGAATGGCGTGTGCACAGTTTTGTCCCCTTCGCCGCGGCCGGCTGGAATGTGTCTTTTGAGCAAGGATGGGCTGCCTGTCATGAATACCCTCCGGGGGGCGGGGGCATGCGCGCCGGTTGCTGCCGGCCAACCGTTGGACGGGCCTGGCGCACTACACTGCGATCAACGCTGGCGCTGCAGCGCCGCACCGAGGAGCGGTCGTGACGACGTCCACCGAGAGCCACGCGCTCACCCTTCGGGTGGACCGGCCAGATCTGCGTCCGGAGCTCGACCCGACGCCGCTCGGGGTCGCGCGGTTCCCGCTGGAATGGGTGCCTCCGAGCTGGCCGGCGGGCTTCCTCACGCTGGTGCGCGACGACGGCGAGGTCACCGTGGTGTGCGCGGAGAGCGAGTACGTCGACGGCTGGTTGCTCGGCACCGCCCCCCTCGCCCTCGAGCGTGGCTGGCGCCGCATCACCTTCGCCGGCCCACTGCCCTGGGAGCTGGTGGGCTTTCTCGCCGATGTGGCCTCCCGGCTGGCCGGCGCCCACATCCCGTTCACCTCGGTGTCGGGCTTCACGACCGACCATGTCCTCGTCCGCGCCGCTCAAGCGGAGCTTGCTCTCTCGGTGCTCGCCGGCAGGCCGCCGCCGCCACAGCGACCTGGCACCAACCCGTGACCGACCGGCGCCAGCCGATCCGCCAGCCACAGGTTCGTCCCCTACCGGAGCGACAGGCCAACCGGCTCACCCAGCTGCCGGTCGCGCTGGCGCTGCTCACCTTGCTGGCCGGGCTCGGCACCGTGAAGCTGCACCACTTCCGGGTCGGGTGCTACCTGGTCGCGCTCGCCATGCTGGGTGCCGGCGTCCTGCGGTTGGTGCTGCCGGCGCGGCAGGCCGGACTCCTGGTCGTCCGTGGCCGCCCGCTCGACGTGGCCGTGCTGATCATTCTTGGTCTTGCCGTCCTGGCGCTGGCGAAGGTGGTGCCGGCCGGGTGACCGGCTCGGATAGCCTCGGCAGGCTCACCCGTCCGACGAACGGAGTCCCTCGATGCCGACTCATCGCGTCACGCTGATCCCCGGCGACGGGGTGGGCCCCGAGCTCACCGAGGCTACCCGCCGGGTGCTGGAGGCCGCCGCGGCGAGCGTCGGCAGCTCCTTTGACTGGGACCGGCAGGAGGCCGGCATCGACATCATGGAGACGGCCGGTACCCCGCTTCCGGACGCCGTACTGGACTCGATCCGCGATACCAAGGTCGCCATCAAGGGGCCTATCACGACTCCGATCGGCACCGGGTTCCGCTCGGTGAACGTTGCCCTGCGGGCCGAGCTCGAGCTCTACGCCTGCCTGCGGCCGTGCCGGACCTATCCCGGCGTGCGGACGCGGTTCGACCACGTCGATGTGGTGATCGTCCGGGAGAACACCGAGGACCTCTACGCCGGGATCGAGTACGAGCACGACACCGACGCGGCCGACCGGGTGATCGGGTTCCTCAACACCCTCCAGAAGAAGCAGATCCGCCCCCATTCCGGCATCTCCATCAAGCCGATGTCGGAGTTCGGGGCGGAACGGATCATTCGCTATGCGTTCGACTACGCCCGCGACAACGGCCGCAAGCGGGTGCACTGCGTGACCAAGTCCAACATCATGAAGTACACCGACGGGCTGTTCCTGGCCGTGTTCCGCGACGTGGCCAATGACTACCCGGACATCGAGCCGTGGGAGAACCTGGTCGACGCCACCTGCATGGGCCTGGTGCAGCGACCGGAGGAGTGGGACGTGCTCGTCCTGCCCAACCTCTACGGCGACATCCTCTCCGACCTGACCGCCGGGATGGTGGGTGGCCTCGGGGTGGCGCCGGGTGCAAACATCGGCAGGGACGCCGCCGTCTTCGAGGCGACGCACGGGTCGGCACCGAAGTACAAGGGACAGAACAAGGTCAACCCGACCGCCATGATCCTGTCCGGCATGCTGATGCTGCGGCACCTGGGTGAGGACAGCGTCGCCGATGCGTTGGAGTCCGCGGTCGCGACGGTGATCCGCGATGGTGCCAGCGTCACCTACGACATGAAGCCGAGTCGCGACGACCCGAGCGCCGTCGGCACCAGCGAGTACGCCGACGCGATCATCGACAAGCTGGAGGGCTGAGCCGTGGGCTCGGGCAAGGTGACCGTCGTCGGGGCCGGCTTCTACGGGTCCACCACCGCCCAGCGGCTGGCGGAGTACGACGTCTTCGAGACCGTCGTACTCACCGACATCATCGAGGGCAAGCCGCAGGGCATCGCGCTCGACCTGAACCAGAGCCGCTCGATCGAGGGCTTCGAGACAAGGCTGGTCGGGACCAACGGTTACGAGCAGACCGAGGGCTCCGACATCGTCGTGATCACCGCCGGGCTGCCGCGTAAGCCGGGGATGAGCCGGATGGACCTCATCGAGACCAACGCCAAGATCGTCCGACAGGTCACCGAGAGCATCGCCACGAGCTCGCCCGACGCCGTGCTGATCGTCGTCTCCAACCCGTTGGACGAGATGACCGCGCTCGCGGCGAACGTCTCCGGCTTTCCCCGCTCCAGGGTCATGGGCCAGGCCGGCATGCTCGACACGGCTCGGTTCACCGCGTTCGTCGCCGACGAGGCGGGCGTACCGGTTGCCTCGGTGCAGACGCTCACGCTCGGCTCGCACGGCGACACCATGGTGCCGGTGCCGTCGCAGTGCACGGTCGAGGGCAAGCCGCTCGCCGACGTCCTGACGGCGGAGAAGATCGACGCGCTGGTCGAGCGCACCCGGGGCGGTGGCGCCGAGGTGGTGGCCCTGCTCAAGACCGGCTCCGCCTACTACGCGCCGTCCGCGGCGGCGGCGCGGATGGTGCGGGCGGTGGCGGCGGACAGCGGCGAGGTGCTGCCGGTCTGCGCATGGGTGCAGGGCGAGTACGGCATCTCGGACGTCTACCTCGGCGTGCCGGCGGAGATCGGTCGCGGCGGCGTACGCCGGGTCGTCGAGCTGCCGCTACGCGACGAGGAGATGGCTGCCCTAAAGGCGGCGGCGGCGGCGGTCCGGTCCAAGCAGGCGGACGTGGCCGACCTGTGACCGCGCTGGTTCTCCCGGCGTACGGAGGCCGGCCTCGGGGACAAACCAGGCTGTGATCTGGCTCAACGTCGGGGTAGTGCTCCTGCTGATCTTGGTGGGGGCTCTTTTCGTCGCCGCCGAGATCGCCCTGGTGACGTTGCGCGAGGGTCAGGTACGGGGGCTCGCCGAGCGGGGGCGGCGCGGCCAGCGCGTCGCCCGTCTGGTCCGCAACCCGAACCGGTTCCTCGCCGCCGTCCAGATCGGCGTGACCACCACCGCGCTGCTGGCCAGCGCGTTCGGCGAGGCGACGCTCGGCGAGCACGCGACGTCCGCCCTCGAGCGCGCCGGCCTGGGGCCGCGGCTGGCCGGCGTTGTCGGGTTCCTCGCGGTCGTCCTGGTGATCGCCTACGTGACCATCGTGTTGGGAGAGCTGGTGCCCAAGCGGCTCGGACTGCAGCGTCCGGTGGGCGCAGCCACGTTGCTGGGGCCGACCCTGGACCGGATCGCCTATCTCGCCCGACCGGTGATCTGGCTGCTGTCGAAGTCCACGGACCTCCTGGTCCGGCTTCTCGGCGCCGATCCGCACCAGTCACGCGAGGCCATCACCGAGGCAGAGCTGCGCGACCTCGTCGCCGCGCACGAGTCGCTCACCACCGATGAGCGCAAGCTGATCGACGAGGTGTTCGCCTCCGGCGAGCGCCACGTGCGGGAGGTGATGGTGCCGCGCACAGAGGTGCAGTTCCTCGACGCCGCGCTGCCGGTGACAAGGGCGGCGGCGATCGCCGCCGAGTCGTCGCACTCCCGGTTCCCGGTGGTCCGCGGCTCGCACGACGACGTCGTGGGCTTCGTCCATGTGCGCGACCTGTTCGTGGCCCGGGCCGACGCCCGGCGTACGCCCCGGGTCGGCGACCTGGCCCGCAAGGTGGCGCTGCTGCCGACGACCAAGAAGGTGCTGCCGGCCCTGTCCGAGCTGCGCGGTCAGGGGCAGCACATCGCGGTCATCGTGGACGAGTACGGCGGCACGGCGGGGATCGTGACTCTCGAGGACCTCATCGAGGAGCTGATCGGCGACATCCGGGACGAGTACGACTCGGCGGACAACGACGCCACCCGGCTGGGTGGCGGCGAAGTCGAGGTGGACGGCCTGCTCAACCTCGACGACTTCGCCGAGGCCACCGGGGTCGGGCTGCCGGAAGGGCCCTACGAGACGGTGGCCGGTTACATCATGGCCGTGCTCGGCCGAGTGGCGGAAGCGGGGGATGAGGCCGAGGTGGAGGGCTCGCGCCTGACGGTGACCGCGGTGGATGGGCGGCGGGTGGCCCGGGTGCGGGTGACACCGATCGCCGCACGGCCCGCGGACCCGGCCGGTCCGGTCCGGTCGGCCGATTCGGCCGGGGACCCCGCGGTTCAGGACCGATCCGAGGGATCGTCGTCCGGCAGCGTTGTGGTCGCCGGGCCCGGCGTCAGCCAGGAGTGAGGCGCAGCTCACCCCACCCCGCTCGGGTCAGGTCGTCACGGTACGACCAGCGTAGTCGCCGCCGCTGGTGGCGAGAACGTCAGCGCCCCGGCGAACTGCGCCTGGTTGAGGATCACCGTCCCGGCGGGGACAGTGGATCCGATCTTAGTGACGAGGGTCACCGTGCCGGTGGCGCCCACCCCTACCGTGCCCAGGTTCCACTTGACCGTCTCCGTCGCCGCGTTGTAGCTGCCGTCCAGCGCCGAAACGAAGATCAGGTTGGCCGGCAGCTCGTCTGTGATCGAAGCGCTCGACGAGGGCGCCGGGCCGAGGTTGGTGTAGGTGATGTTGTAGGTGACCTGCGAACCCGCCTGGGCGGTGGCCGGGGCCGTCATGGTGGTCACCACGACGGGGTCCCCCGGGGGACGGGTGCCGCTGTCGAAGCCCAACACCTGCAGCTCCGCCGCCCGCACCTCGGTCTCGCGAGCGGAGCCCGTCACACAGTCGGAGTTGCTGGCCGGGTCGTTGTCCTGGTCACCCTGGTACGCCGGCCCGCCGGTGCACTGGTTCTGCAGCATCACCAGTCGCAGGTGCGTCGCGCTAGTGTCCGGCACGTCGAAGGTTCGCAGGTTCAGGGCCGGCACCAGCGGCCGCGGCCGGATGCCGGGGAAGGCGTCGGTCGGGCTGGTGTAGATCCGGGTGAACGCGGTGGGCGAGGTGCAGGTCACGTTTGCCGTGCTCGCCGTGCAGGTCTCGATGGCGAACTGCCGCAGTCCGGTGAAACGGCTTTGCGCGCTCGGGTCCGGCTGGGGCTCCGTCTCGTCCTGCCCCGGTGGTGGGCGCAGCATGGCACTCACCTGCACGGAACGCACGACCTGCGCCGCAGTGCCGGCCAGGTTCACCGTCACCGACGGCGTGGTGACTTGGACGCCGGCCGCCTGGCCGAGCGCCGCGGCGTTGGTCGACTCGGTGTCGTCGATCAGCTTGCTCGCGTTGACCACCCCCGTCGACCCGGTCGCGGTCGCGCCCTTGAAGCTCGAGGCCAGGTTCGGGGCCAGGTGCACCGTCCGTGCCACCGTCTGGCCGGCGCCGATCGACTGGGTGAATCGACGCATGCCGTACCCGGGTGCCTGGAAGAGGAACTCGTAGGTGCCCGGGACCATCTTGACGCTGCTCGGCAGTGGCGTGGACGGGTTGGTGTCGGCCACCGGGGTGACGCGCGCCTCGTACCGGCTGACGAACAGCGTGCCGGCCACCGTCGCCCCCAGGACCGCTCGAGGTGGATGTCCGATTTGTACAGGTACGGCAGCCGGAGTCCATGCCGGATCGGACAGTTCTCAAGATTGCTTTACGAAAACGAGGCCACAGACTGCCCGGGGTTCCGGGCCCGCCCTGCGCCAGAATGCCTCATGCCCTCCCGCCCCCGGGTGCTGTCCGGCATCCAACCCACGGCCGACTCCTTCCACTTCGGCAACTACCTGGGCGCTATCCGGCATTGGGTGGCCCTGCAGGATGACCACGACGCGTTCTACTGCGTCGTCGACCTGCACGCGATCACTGCTGACCACGATCCCGCCGTGCTACGCCGGCGTACCAGGGTCTACGTGGCGCAGCTGATGGCCGTCGGCCTGGACCCGGCCCGCTGCACCTTGTTCGTGCAGAGCCATGTTCCGCAGCACTCGCAGCTCGGCTGGGTCCTCGGCTGCATCACCGGCTTCGGTGAGGCCAGCCGGATGACGCAGTTCAAGGACAAGGCCGCCAAGGTCGGCAACCCGACCGTCGGCCTGTTTACCTACCCGGTCCTGCAGGCCGCCGACATCCTGCTCTACCAGACCGACGCCGTACCGGTCGGCGAGGACCAGCGCCAGCACCTCGAGCTCAGCCGCGACCTGGCGCAGCGGTTCAACACCCGCTTCGGCCGGGCCTTCACCGTGCCTGAACCGCACATCACCAAGGCCACCGCGAAGATCCTCGACCTGGCCGACCCGGCGGCGAAGATGAGCAAGTCCGCCGAGTCACAGGCCGGCGTCCTCTACCTCCTGGAGGACTCGGCGATCCTGCGCCGCAAGGTACGCCGAGCGGTCACCGACACCGGCACCGAGATCCGGGCCGGAGCGGACAAGCCCGGCGTCACCAACCTGCTGACGATCGCCGCGACCCTCGCCGGCCGCACGGTGGCCGAGCTGGAGTCGGCGTACGCCGGCCGCGGTTACGGCGACCTCAAGGCCGAGCTCGCAGACCTCGTGGTGGACTTCGTCACGCCGATCCAGGCCCGCACCGCCGAGCTGCTCGAGGACCCGGCGTACGTCGACGCCGTGCTGGCCGACGGCGCCGTGCGGGCCCGGACCGTGGCGGCGGAGACCCTTGCCGCGGTTTACGACCTCGTCGGCTTCCTGCCCCCCGCGCGCCCGGAACTGGGGTAGCCGGCTGTGGTCAACCCGATCGACAGGGCCAAGGCCGTGCTGGCCCGACTCCGCAAGAAGCGGCCCTTCGTCGACCACCTGGTGCGGGCCGGCGGTCGCTACCAGGCCGACGCCGGCAACCAGCTCGCGGCGGCCGTCACCTACTTCAGCTTCCTGTCGCTGTTCCCGCTCCTGCTGCTGACCGTGTCGGTTCTCGGGTTCGCCCTCGAGAACTCGCCGGACCTGCAGGCGAAGCTGCTGGCGAACGTGTCGAGCGCCCTGCCCGGCGGCGGGACCGAGGTGACGCGCTCCATCAACGGCGCGGTGAGCTCTCGGGCGGCGACCGGGATCGTCGGGTTGCTAGGGCTGCTCTACTCCGGCCTGGGCTGGGTGGACAACCTGCGTACGGCGGTGCGCACCGTCTGGCACCAGAACGTCAACGCCGGCAACTTCCTCGTCTCCAAGGGCAAGGACGTCCTGATCCTGATCGGCCTGGGGCTCACCCTCGTGGCCTCGGTCGTGATCACGGGCATCGGTACGGCGGCGACCAACTTCCTGATCGACCTGGTCGGCCTCTCGCCGTCCGTCGGGCTCAGCGTGCTGACCAGGGCCAGCACGGTGGCGCTCGCGGTGGTGGCCGACGTACTGATCTTCCTCTGGCTGTTCCTGCGGCTGCCGAAGGTGCCGGCGCCGCGGTCGCGGGTGCTTCGCGGGGCGCTCTTCGCCGCGGTCGGTTTCGAGGTCCTCAAGCTGGTGGGTGCCTACTACATCGCCAGGGTCACCAAGAACGCGACCGCCACCTACGGGACCTTCGGCGTGGTCATCGGGACGCTGGTGTGGCTCAACCTGGTGTCGAGGTTCGTGGTGTTCGCCGCGGTGTGGACCGTCACTGCGCCCTACGACGACGATGTGGCACCGTCCGGCACCGCTGATGTCCGGATGGCGGAGCTGGCCGGAATCCCGACGGAGTTCGCGAGGGAGGACACCGCCGACAACCGCCAGGAGGATGGGGCCCTGACCCCCCTGACCCCGGCGCTGCAGGACCGGCCGGGGGTGGGCTTCGGCCCGGAGTCGGGTGGTCGGAGGCGGCGCCAGCGCCCCGGGGGGGAGGAGCGGGCCACCGTCGGCGCTGGACGGCCGGCGGCTCGAGGTCGGCATCGCCAGCACGCCACGCGATGGCCGGCGCTCGCCATCGCGGCCGGAGCGCTGCTGCTGCGGCGGCGGGGGCGACGGGCCCGCCGGGGCGGCGATGGAGGGTAGGAACCGGTCTCCGGATCCCGCTCCGGGACCCCAGATGGCTCAAGACGACCCAAGGCCGGCCGTTGCCGAACACCCGTCCTCCGCGCCGGACGCCGTCAACGGCAGTGCGGGCGAGCGGTCGCGAACCGGCCGCAGGACCCACGCGGCTGATGGTCCCGCCCGAGGCCGTGGCCGGGGGGACTGGGAGGGATCGACTCTCAGGTCGTATCAGCGTGTCCCGACGGCCGGCACCGCCACCGGATGAGCCCACCAGCGCCGACCAGCAGGGTGGCCACGGCGAGTAGCCCGGGGGCTCGGCCGGGACCGGCGGGCGTCCGCGCCGGCGCGGATCCGACCGCTCCTTGTCTCGATTCCACCCGGCCCCGGCCAGCGTCGAGCGGTGCCGCCGTCGGTCCTCCGGTCACCCGCGGGTCCACGAGCTGTCCCACCGGCGTGACGCGGCCGGCCGCGGCGAAGCCCCAGTCCAGCAGGGCCGCGGCCTCATGCCAGACCCGCGGGCTGGCATGCAGCAGCGTCACCTCCAGGGTGCGACCGCCTCGGGTGGCCGCTCCGATGAAGGCCGCGCCGGCCGCGACGGTGTAGCCGTTCTTGATGCCGATGGCACCCGGGTAGTTCCACAGCAGCCGGTTGTGGCTGCCGATCTCGATCCGACGGCCACCCGGGGCAGGGACAAAGGACCGGCGAACGGCGACGTACTGCCGGAACGGCCGCAGCCGCATCGCCGCTCGTCCGATCAACGCCAGGTCGTACGCCGAGCTGACCTGTCCGGGTGCGTCCAGGCCGGAGACCGTGCGCGCCGTGGTGTCCAGGGCCTGCAACCTCACCGCCTCTGCGTTCATGCGCGCGACCGTGCCGGTTGCGCCGCCGGCAGCTGTCGAGAGCGTGTTGGCGGCGTCGTTGGCCGACACCACGAGCAGTGCTGTGAAGAGCTGGTCCACGCGGTAGGACTGCCCCGGTACCAGCCCGACCTTGCTGCCGTCTACGGCCACGTCGGCCCTCGTGGCGGTCACGGTCCGTGCCGGGGCGAGCCGCGGGATCAGCGTCAGGGCCGTCAGGGTCTTCAGCGTGCTCGCCGGCGCGTAGCGACCGTGGGCGTCGCGAGCCGCGAGCACCGCACCGGTATCCAGGTCGGCGACCAGCCAGCCACTCGCGGTGATGTTCGCCGGTGGCGCGAGCGTGCCGGGCTGCCCGAGGACCACCGTTGCGCGGGAAGCCAGCAGCTCGCCCCCCACCGGCCCGATGACGGAGGAGTCCGCGCCGGCAGTGGCCGGCGCCAGCGCCGTACAGGCACAAAGCACCAGAGCACCGGCCGGGCCGGTGCGGCGACGCGCGCGCGCGCGGCCGGGGCACATGGGGTACCAGGGTAGGCCGGGCCTCAGCGCGCTCGACCGCGAGGCAGCACCCGGGGCGGCGCGATGGCCCGGCTCGCGAGATACTGCACGAGCACACGTAGGGGCTCCGGGTCGCGACGCTCGACTGGTGTACGCAGCAAGGCGCACGGGCGGCCGCCCGGCGACTTGAGGCAGTGTCGTGGCGACCTAGAGGATGACGCCCGCACGCTGCGGGCCCGCGGCAGCACCGCACCGAAGAAGAAGGACGGGGAATGGCCACGCAGACGACACCGACGGTCGAGCGACCCGGTGCCCGCGCCCGGATCGCGGCGCGCACGCTGCGGCGTGACCGGTGGTGGGTCGCCCCCCTGGTCACGGTGGCGGTGCTCGTCGCCTTCATCGCCTACTCGACGTTGCGGGCGTTCCAGAACAAGTACTACTTCGCCGACCCGTACCTCTCGCCGTTCTACTCGCCGTGCCTGACCTCAGGCTGTGCCAAGACCGGCGCACCGCACATTTCGGTCTTCTCGGACGTGTGGATCCTAACCCCGGCGATCTTCATCCTGATCTTCCCGTTGGGCTTCCGGCTGACCTGCTACTACTACCGCAAGACCTACTACCGGTCGTTCTGGCTCTCCCCGCCGGCCTGCGCGGTCGCCGAGCCGCACAAGCGCTACACCGGCGAGACCCGCTTCCCGCTGATCTTCCAGAACGTCCACCGGTACTTCTTCTACGCCGGCCTGGCCTTCTGCGCGATCCTGACCTGGGACGCGCTGCTCGCGTTCAACTTCGACGGTCGCTTCGGCATCGGACTCGGCACCCTGGTCCTGCTGGTCAACGCCGCACTGATCTGGGTCTACACGCTGTCCTGCCACTCCTGCCGGCACATCGTCGGCGGCCGGCTCAAGCACTTCTCGCGCCATCCGGTGCGCTACCGGGCGTGGGGACTGGTGTCCCGGCTAAACGCCCGGCACATGCAGTGGGCCTGGATCAGCCTGGTCTGGATCGCACTCACCGACCTCTACATCTGGCTCGTCGCAGCTGGAGTCCTCTCCGACCCGCACTGGGTGGCCTGAGATGGCCGACTACGAGAGTCACGACTACGACGTCGTCGTCATCGGCGCCGGTGGGGCCGGGCTCCGCGCGGCCATCGAGGCGCACGAGGCGGGCGCCCGTACGGCGATCGTCTGCAAGTCGCTGCTCGGCAAGGCGCACACCGTCATGGCCGAGGGCGGCATCGCGGCGGCCCTGGGCAACGTCTACGACGAGGACAGCTGGCGGGTGCACTTCCGCGACACCATGCGCGGCGGGAAGATGCTCAACAACTGGCGGATGGCCCAGCTGCACGCGCAGGAGGCGCCGGACCGGGTTCACGAGCTCGAGGAGTGGGGCGCCCTCTTCGACCGTACGCCGGACGGCCGGATCAACCAGCGCGACTTCGGGGGCCACCGCTTCGCCCGGCTCGCCCACGTCGGTGACCGGACCGGCCTGGAGATGATCCGCACCCTGCAGCAGCGCGCGGTCAGCCTCGGCATCGACGTCTTCATGGAGTGCACGGTCCTGCGGCTGCTGCTCGACGCTGACACCGCGGGCCGGCGGATCGCCGGCGCTTTCGGCTACTGGCGCGAGAGCGGCCGGTTCGTCGCCTTCCGCGCGCCGGCGGTGGTGCTCGCCACCGGTGGCATCGGAAAGTCCTACAAGGTCACCTCTGCGTCCTGGGAGTACACCGGCGACGGCCACTCGCTCGCGTTGTGGGCCGGCGCCGCACTGATCAACATGGAGTTCGTCCAGTTCCATCCCACCGGCATGGTGTGGCCGCCCTCGGTGCGCGGCATCCTCGTCACGGAGGGGGTCCGGGGCGACGGCGGCGTGCTGCGCAACGCCGAGGGCCGCCGGTTCATGTTCGACTACATCCCCGAGGTGTTCGCCGACGAGACGGCCGACACCGAGGAGGAGGCCGACCGCTGGTACACCGACAAGAAGAACGCCCGGCGTACGCCGGACCTCCTCCCGCGCGACGAGGTGGCACGAGCCATCAACTCCGAGGTGAAGGCCGGCCGGGGCTCACCGCACGGCGGCGTGCTGCTCGACATCGCCTCGCGGCATCCGGCCGAGTACATCCAGCGCCGCCTCCCCTCGATGTACCACCAGTTCAAGGAGCTGGCCGACGTCGACATCACCAAGGAGCCGATGGAGGTCGGGCCGACCTGCCACTACGTCATGGGCGGTGTCGAGGTCGATGCCGACACCCAGGCGGCCACCGTCCCCGGGCTCTTCGCGGCCGGTGAGGTCTCCGGCGGCATGCACGGGTCCAACCGCCTGGGCGGCAACTCTCTCTCGGACCTGCTGGTCTTCGGCCGGCGGGCAGGGACGTACGCCGCGCAGTACGCCGCCGCGTCCACCGGCAACCGGCCGAGTGTCGACGAGCAGCAGATCGCCGGGATCAGCCGGGACGCCGTCGCGCCGTTCGCCCGGGCCGACGCGCGGGGCGCCGAGAACCCCTACGCGCTCCAGCAGGAGCTCCAGGAGTGCATGAACGACCTGGTCGGCATCATCCGCAACGCCGGCGAGCTGGAGCGCGCCCTCAAGACCATTGCGGTTCTCAAGGAGCGCGCGGCCAACGTGGCGGTCGAGGGGAACCGGCAGTACAACCCGGGCTGGCACCTGTCCAGTGACCTCCGGTCGCTGCTCACCGTCGCGGAGTGCATCGCGATGGCGGCGTTGGAGCGCCAGGAGAGCCGCGGTGGCCACACCCGCGACGACTTCCCGAAGCCCGACCCGGGCTGGGCGCGGCTCAACCTGGCCCTGCGTCAGGACAGGGGCGAGCTCCGGCTCGACCGGCAGCCGCTGCCCGAGATGCCCGCCGAGCTCGCCGCTCTGTTCGAGGGGAAGTAGGGATGTCTGGTTACGACCTGACGCTGAGGCTGTGGCGCGGGGATGCCACCGGGGGCGGCTTCGCCGACTACGTCGTACCGGTGGAGGAGGGCGAGGTCGTCCTCGACGCGATCCACCGGGTGCAGGCCATCCACGCCGGCGACCTCGCGGTCCGGTGGAACTGCAAGGCCGGCAAGTGTGGCTCCTGCAGCGCCGAGATCAACGGTCGACCGCGGCTGTTGTGCATGAGCCGGCTGACCCAGTTCGAGCGCGGCACGCCCATCACGGTGACGCCGCTTCGCACCTTCCCGGTGATCAAGGACCTGGTCACCGACGTCTCCTACAACTACCAGAAGGCCCGCGAGGTGCCGGCGTTCGCGCCGCGACCGCGGGAGGCCGACGGCACGCACCGGATGGCGCAGGTCGACGTCAACCGGCCGCAGGAGTTCCGCAAGTGCATCGAGTGCTTCCTCTGCCAGACGGTCTGCCATGTCATCCGCGACCACGAGGAGAACAAGCCGGCCTTTGCGGGGCCGCGGATGTTCATCCGGTACGCCGAGCTGGCGATGCACCCGCTGGACACCAACGACCGGCGCGAGCTGGAGAGCGCTCAGGCCGGCCTCGGCATGTGCAACATCACCAAGTGCTGCACCGAGGTCTGTCCGGAAGGCATCAAGATCACCGACAACGCGATCATCCCGCTCAAGGAGCGCGTGGTCGACGTGCGCTACGACCCGGCGCTGTCGATGGGTCGGCAGTTCGCCGGCGAGACGCCGGCCCGCCGCAACCCGCTGGCTCGGTGGCTGGCGCTCGGAGCGGTTGCTTTGGGCCTGCTGTGCCTGGTGGCGCTGTTGGCCCACGCCTGGCTGGGCGCCGCC
>JAABUS010001905.1_pt1 | contig 42257 bp, 48 predicted proteins | sample 5560161 | NCBI WGS metagenome assembly JAABUS01 (sample SAMN10711885, study PRJNA513376) | rock metagenome | isolation source: Antarctica rocks | place: Antarctica: Victoria Land, Trio Nunatak nord | collected 2016-01-04
AAGCCTGATGCTGGTGGTTGGGGGGGGCTGGGAGGGTTGTCGGTCGTGGGGGCGTCGCTGGCTTGGTGGTGCAGGGCGGCTATGGCTTTGTTGTAACGGTTTTGATGGGGGGAGGTTGATGATGATGTGTGATTGATGGGGTGAGTGTCGGCTTCGTGCTGGTGCCGTTGCTGTCGGAGAAGGGTGGCGCGGTGCTGTTGCGTTGCGAGGGTTTTGCGGTGTTCGTAGTCGAGACTTGAGGCTAGGTCTGGATGGATGGGGTGTTCGGGGCTGGAGCTGGCGGTGTTGGGACTTGATGGTTGAAGGCTTGATGCTCGGTCAGGATGGAAAGGATGCTCGGGGCTAGAGGTGGTGGTATTGGGACTTGATGGCTGTAGCCTGGCTTGAGGGGTGAGGGTGCTCTGGGAGCGGTCTGACTGCGAGGGTTTGCCTTTGCGTTTCTGGCCGACGTCGAACCAGACACGGTCGTTGGTCAGAGGGGATGTGAAGGGCTTGTTGATACTGCTGCCGGTCTGCTTTTGGGGGGATTGTCTTCTCACACGGGTTGGTGCTGTGGGTATCTCGCTCAAGGGCGTGCCTGTGGGTAATGTCCGCGCGGAAACGAAGTCACGATTTCGAGTGTTGCCAGTCTCTGGATCGATAGAGAGGCTTTCTTCTCGATCTGGAGTGGAGCTAGGAGTATCGCTGTGACCGTTGATGGACTTTCGTACCCAAGTGTCGAGAGCTCCACCGTAACGTTCTCTGTTTGCGGCTCTCTGGGCTTTTAGGGCGTGTTCACCACTTCTAAAGTTACGGGCAGTCAGAGGATATGGGAAGCGCTCTGGAGAAGACGAGGCGGTGCCTGGATCGGAGGACTCTCTGTGAGATTGCTGGGGTGTGAGCAAGATCCGTGGTGACGGATTGGAATCGCTCGTTACTGTTGCAGGAGATGCGCTAGAGCCTCCTTCAGGGTCGGTGTTGGGTTGCATTGGGGTCAGTAGCTGTCCGTTATTGTGCCGCTGATTTTGGTAAGGACGAATCGAAGCGTTGACTTTTGCGATGACCCATGGATTAGAGACTCGAACATCCCGCAGACCAGCCTCTTCGTCAGGATCTGGTGTCTGAGGTTGCGATCCATGATGGTCCTGGGCGAAGAAGAGATCCATTGCTTCGTCGTCATCGGCTACGTACATGTCTGGTTTCCAAGCCTTCTTCGGTGATGGATTAGTAGAGCACGACGTACTTGTTCTCTCTGGCATGCCGGCCTGAGTAGATTTCGAAGTCAGCATTCCTCCTTCACGCCATTCAATCGAGCAAGGCAGCGTGCCTGAAGAGCGGGCACTACAGAGACATGTTTCAAGATTGTTGAGAATTTCTCAAAGAGGACTTCGAAAAGGGTTAGGTGATGCTCCGATATTTACTTACTGCTGGATCATCCTCAATGCTTGCGCTGGTGTTCTCAGTCCCCAGCACTGATTCGTTGATCCTACTAGTCACTGTACCAGCAATAGGCGATAACTCGAAGACAGACAGGTCTCCTTCAAGGCCTCTGTTCTCTTCAGATCTCGATGGAGTAGGAAGCCGAGGTGATGGAATTGCTGGAGGCTGTGGCTTCCGCGCGAGTAGAGCATCAAAACCTTGCGGTCTTGGATTTGATGCTTTGGACGCTGGCAGTACCCTTGAAGTCGACTGTATTTCGCCATATACGCTTTTGAAGAACGCCTCGAGGGTGGCAAGAACAAGGCTCGCATCGGTGAACAGCACATCATCTTTCGCCGGTTCGATATTAGCATCGTAACTTCCAGTAGGGCAAATGATGTTCATGCAGATGAATGGGTCAGCTATCTTGTCGCCACCCTCCATACCACAGGAGCTTCGAAGGTAGGATTTGTAGAGAGCGGGAATCAGTTTAAGAGTGCCTCTGGCGCTGGACATTGGTCTTGAGTCTATCGAGAGATATTGACCAGCCCTGGTGATGGATGACACGTCTGGAGGAAGGCGTCTCAGCACAGCCATAGCCAGGTGCTGGCAGATGTTACTTACCACAGCCCGGTTTAGCAAGCAGTGCTTCAATGGTGAATTTATCTTCAAGGTCAGTGCCGGGCTCTGGTGCTTGACCTTCGGCGTCTCTTCCCCAGGAAATCCAGATCTGCCAATGGCATTGCTCAACAACTCTCTTACCGATAACCTTTGTAGCTGCATCTTGAACACTAGCTCCTGGCTTTGGCGCGTATGTCCAATTGGCTTTCTCGTTCTTTGCTTTGAGAACCCTAAGTGAGAATCTAGTAGCAGGCCTCGCTAAAGCATACGCCTGCAGAGTCCTGGTGATGGTGGAGAGCGCCTTAGTAGTTGACTTGAGTGCATTTTGATATCGAACGGGCAGATTCTTGAGGTAATCGATTACACGTATGGTGGTACCTACAGGATGAGAGGCACGCTCTTCACTGGCAACTATCCATCAGCTCGGCCAACCGCAAATCCTCGGAACACTCACCTCGATATTTCTCCCTGTCGGTCAATTTTCAGGCTTGTGGCTGTGGCCTCGCCCTCAATTCTTGTTGTTACTATCAGGGCGCCACTCATTTCAGCCGCACTTGCCAAAGCCTCTCCTCTGAATCCCAAAGACATCCCTCCAATGGTTGCAACGTCATCAAACGAGGAGATCTTGCTTGTGCAGTACCTTTTACAGACCAAAGCCCGATCGACGGGGGCCACTCCGTAGCCATTGTCCTTGACCTGTATAACATCTAAAACGTTTGCGGAAATCTCAATAAATATAGCAGAAGCACGAGAATCGATCGCGTTATCAATCAATTCTTTTACCACAGATGCTGAGTCGGTAAGAACTTGCGTAGATCCAATAGTACGAATGGTATCCTCAGGGAGGACAGAGATGGGCATGCTCAGTAGAAAAGAAAATACTAGCCGAACCTAAATGAAAAGACTCGATATGACATACTGCCAACCCCGCTTCTCTCATCAAACATTAGAACGTAAACATGTAATGTCGAATCTAAAACAATGAGAAAACACCATGAGGCAGCGAGTAAGAAAATGTGGCAATAGAGTAAGGAGATGACCAACCGGAAGTCAAAGGAAAGTTCGTGGCCTTTGCACTACCGCGCATAACGCGTCAAAGAGCCCTATCACGTGATGCTTCCCGATAAGTGCTACGTCCTGCGACTAGATCCCGCCATACACCACCATTTACATCAGGTTTTATACAGCTTATTGGGACTCCCTGTCACTTCCAAATCTAGCGGAAATATTGACAGCGTCGCTGCTCTTGCCTTGCCATAGAAAAGATTCGACTGGACAAATGCGGTCCTCCTTCAATGCCCGGCGGAAAGCCCGCGTCGTCGGGCAGGATAATGAAGATATCTCAGAGCCCTCAAAAACCCCATCAGTGCACTCCGCCGAGGAGCAGTCAGGTATGATTGCCCATCCCTTTCACACGTTGCACGCTTCTAACAACAATTGGAGCATCTGGCTGATCGTTCGTCCCAGAACCATCCCCTACCATAGTCCATCTCGGTCCCTCCCGCTCCTCCTCCAAGAAGCGCTCTTCGCTGCGCGTCTCCTTTGGCCCTGGCGGTGGGACGTCTATGCTGGATGCCGATGGCGGCGAAGAAGCCAAAAGCGAAGTTTTTACACCCGTCAAATCGTCTCTGAGCCGGCAGGCCATTGCGAACAATGCCGGACGGAGAGTAGTAGGATTAGCGTCTGAACCTTCGAGGCCTACATCCGTTCGGCCTAGCTATACGGCAGAGAGTCTCGATGAATTGAAGAGCGCTACGCCTTCTGCGCCGAGGGATCGAGGAGTAAGGGGTTTACCAGATACAGAGGAGACTAAAGCGCTGGACCTTGCCGCCAAATTCGGCACCGATCTTGCGCTGCGCACAAGCGACGGCGCCATACCCTCGGCAACGGAAATAGCGGAGAAGAAAGCCCGACGTGCTCGCCTGGCGAAGGAGCAGGAATACATTAGCCTGCATGCCGAAAACTCAGACGACGAGGAGAACGAAATCACACTTCGACCTAAGGAAAAGTACCCGGAAACGCGCTTGATACCTGATGACGAAGATGTCGCAGAGGGTTTCGACGACTTTGTAGAAGACGGGCGTGTCGCGCTGGGACGGAAAGCGGAACGAGAACAGCGGCATAGGGAAAGGGATGCTATGAAGGCACTGATCGCGGAAGCGGAAGGGGACTCGGAGAGCGGAAGTGAGGAGGGTAGCGAAACCGAGAGGCTAGCAGCGTACGAGAGCGCGCAGACTAGAGCGGGGATGGATGGTCTGCGGCGAGATATGCAGGAATCGCAGCAACGGCCGAGAACGCCACCGCGGATTACACCATTGCCAAGTCTGGCGGGTTTGTTGGACAAGATGAGGGAGAGAATGGAGAGGTTGAAGGCGCAGAAGGAGGCGAGAGTTAAGAGGATGGAGGAGGTGAGAATCGAGAAAAAAGGTATCGAGGAGAGGGCACAAGAGATCCAGAGACTGTTAAAGGAGGCAGGGGAGGCGTACGAGAAGCTCAGAACAGATGCAGGAATCCCGCCTGCGGATGTTGGTGCGAACGGGCGGGCGCTCATAGGGAACGGAGAAAGAGGACTTGAGAGCTTAGGGACGCCTGGGGTGAAGGTCGGCAGCCCTTGAAAGAATGTATTACAAAGGCTGATGCTTCAATCCTCTCGGAAACCTCCATATCTTCATCCCCCCCTCCTCTCCCTACGCCCTCACCAACCCATAGAACAGCGTCCAAGTTAACACAAAACTACTCAGTCCCCCCCACAAATCCGCACCTCCGGCCCACAGCTCCCAATAAGGGTTCTCGAAGTATTTCCCATGCCCCCTATTCCCATGTGACTTCTCCTGCCCACCACGCATCCCCTCCAATCCATCCGCTCTAAGGCCCCATATCAATGCCGATACGAACAGCGTGCCGAGGATGTAGAAGAGGAAGCCGGACAGGGATTCAAGACCTAGGATTCCCGACGCAATGCCGAAGAGCGAGGAGGTCAGAGAGCGGAGGGTCGTTAGGACCTGAATGAGGGAGCAATGGTCAGTGTGATTATAAGGGTGGGCATTGGAGGTTGGGGATCGGGAAGGGAAAAGGACCTACGCGGGCGTTGTGCTGGACGCTTTCTTGGACGATGGGGCTGATTTGGAGCTGTCGCTCCAGGGCGGTAGACATTGAATTGGGTGAAAATCGATTTTGAAAGGAGTGTAGATTGAGTTAAGACGGACGATAAGGTGGAAGGCGGAAAGAAAGCAGTATAGGGTTCATATAGGGTTGAAGTTCGGTTTTACGGGTTCAGGGTCTTGGTTTCTTTCTCGCCTGGTTTTGGTCCTCGGCGTTTTGGTCAGCTCATATTTTTGCTGGATTATGACAGGTGAAGCAATCTAGCCAAGCCTCTGCTGTTGTGTGATGGACGAGCCTGTTGTGAGCCGTGCATATTCTCGAGGAAAGGCTTGCCAGATCAGGCTGGTATAGACCATGCTTTCTTGACTATTTCTGAACCTTCTTTCATTCTGTATCGCTGCAGCATTGGAACATACTTCTATGATGTCAAATTCATGAAATTGGATGCTTCTACTGAGTATGCTCGAGACATTCTCTATTCTCCCTCTTCCGAAGTATGTAGACCGGCATTCGAAGCGCTTCGCGACAATGTAAGTCGAGTCGTCAATGGACGTACGCCTCGTACCAATCACTTCTCATGGCACATAGCCATGGCGAAGCGCCAGGCCGTGAAATTTCAAAGCTGTTTTCTACGACAATTGGGTGTTTGAACGGAGACACCAACATTTCACTCTACGGGGAATACCTTTCGAAGATCTTGTTTGGCTGTGCTGCTCTCGTTCTGTCCCATTGTCATAGCAGTGCCATCAGTGTCCCCTCTGTTCTCCACCTCAGATCTGTTTCCTCTGGCCTACGCCTCTGGCGCCTCAAATCTCATAGCGCAGCCAGCAGGGTCTTCTATGACAACATGGCGAGATCTTTGTGGTTGTATTCTTCTACTTAGAGTAGCACAGCCCTATACGAACAGGATGATGACAAGCTTTTCATTTATTTCCATTCTCTTTCAGATGACTTTTCATCTTGCGTTCCAGATATCGTCAATAACAAGCCAGAATGTTTTGGGGGCCAGCACAACGTACTTCCTCGACCTCTCTCCGTTGCAACCTGGGACATGTCATGTACCTGATTTGCCCTTCCGATCTTTCTACCACCACCAAGAACAGCACCAATATCAAAGCACACATCTAACTGATCAAATCTCCATGAACTGAATATATGACGAGGGCACGACGAAATCCTCATTGTGAGGTATCTCGTTCCCCCTATCTGAACACTCTTGAGGTTTTCGGAGCTCTTTGTCGGAGCTCTACAGTTCCTAATACATTGTTAATGCATTGCTGATACATTATCACTCGAACCTCGGACAAGTCGTCTCAGAAACCGGGATGAGGCAAAGTCAAAATATCAGATTGAAGTTTTCGATTGTCTGTCGAGTTTCCGTGCGTTAATGCATTAGTAACAAGTTGCTGATATGTTTTTGTTCAGGGATACATGTACTTCGCATCTGACCGTCCCCTCTTCCCCCTTCAGCTCTTCCACATTCCCCTCCATCCCACTCCATCCCACCCCATCGCGCCCCATCCCTTCCCCATTCGCGTTCTTTACACCTCACTCTACAAACCAACCATACTCTCATTCCTTGTAGACCACGCGAGAGAACCGGGAAATTCTGCAAATTTCTGTTTTCTCTCTTTGTGGTTTGGTAGGGGTAAATAAGGGGAGGGAGAATATGTGGTGGTGAGGAGAGAGGGGTGATGCGGTTGCGAGAAGTGGGCGGCGAGTGGGCGAGGACGGGGGGGGGAGGGGGGGGTAAGTGGGAGGTAGGGAAAGATGTAGAGATAGATATTGGAGAAGGAACACGACATGTTGAGTGTCTAAGAAGCGGTCGTAAAGGCTGTGGCAATGTGAATTGAGCGAGGCGGATGCTCTGCATGAGACAGTCTGAAAGACATCAATGATATTTGGAGTCTTCGAAGCTTTGTCTGTGCTTTTTGGTAAACGCAAATTGTTTGGCAGTCCCTGCAATAGCGGACCAAACTTGTCTCTCAGAATTCCGATGCTGCTCGCTATGCAATTGCGACCAGTGCTCATATTCCCTCTGGACGAGTACTCCCACAACCAGAAGGCCAACGATGTCCAAATCTCGAAACGATATCAAAGGGTATGTACAGAAACGACCTATTCTACAGGTATCCAACGCAGCGCCCGAGTCTATGCCCAACCAAGCCCAAAATTCCACGGCCGTTAAAGCTATATACCAAGAATTTTGCGATATTATCCAAAGCAACACACTCACATGATCCCACTCAACCAGTTGCCCTCCCCAAAAAGCGCCAGATAATGCTCCTTCACTCTTGTACACAGATTGTGCCTCTCCCTCCAATCCTTCATCACGCCCTCCAGCGCGCACGTGGTGTCCTTCATTTCCTGCCACACCTCCTTCTCCATATCTCGACCCTCGAACAGCTTCTGTATGCCCTCCTTGTCGCCCCACAGCCTTAGCGCTTGCCCGGCGGGAGACGTCAGGGTGCTCTCATCCAACATTCGCCCGACATTCAGCTTCGGCAGGTGCGCGTGTAGGAAGAACGGCCGGACGGCATTAGTTTTCTGCTCTGTGGGCCAGGTGCCGTTATGTACGCTCAGGTCGTCGCCAGGGTGGTACTGCACCATCGCGCCGCCTTTGAACTCTCCCTCTTCGGTGAAGTAGCCGATCGTGCCCACGTGTTCTCTCACTCTGTAGTAAGGCAGGCCGAGCACGACGGCCGCGGCGAGGAAGGTCTCTTTGTCTCCCTCGCCCGCGGCGCCTTGGCTGAGGATCGGGTAGTAGTACTGTGGGCCGTAGATGTTGTAGTAGCACGCGAGGAGGAGGGAGGACAGGTGCTTGGATTTCGAGATCAGCAGCTCGCCAGACTCAGTGCTGCGGGCGGGCAGGCCGCGTGGGAAGTTGGACATGCCGGCGATGTTGTAGAAGACCGGGTCTTCGGTTGCTTTCCAGTAGTCGGGCCAGGTGACGAGGCCGGTGGATTCGAAGGGTTTGGATGAAAGGATCTCAAGTGGGTCGCGCACGGCGAAGCAGTCGCTGTCGAGGTAGAGGATCGTTTCGAAGGAGGAGAAGAGGATGGCGAGCGCTTTGAGCTGGAAATGCGTCACGTCGACGGAGTCCTGCGCTAGGAAGTCGGAGACGATGAAGCACTCTGCGTTCAGCGCCGGGAAGACGCGTTCGCAGAGCTCGGGCTCGTATTCGGTGTGGTCGGCGATAAAGACGTGGACTGGGAGATTGGAAACACGACGCAGCATGCGGATGCTGACGATGGCGGGCGCGAAGTAGGCGCCGCCAGCTACGGTGACGATGCCGGTGCCCGAGAATAGGTCAGCAGAATTGTTGTTCAAGTCGGAGTCGTAGAGGCCGCTGCGGTCGAGTAGGAGGGCTTTGTGGGAGTCGTATAGCGAGGAGATGACGGTTTGGGGCAGGTTGAGCGTATGGGCTGAGGGCTGCCGTTCGCCGTTGGCTTGATCAGAACCTTCGACTGAAGCGGGAGAGTGGACCACAATGGGGTCGATGGTTGGGCGAGAGTTGTAGAAGATGCGGGACCACTTAGCCCAGAAATCTTTGATCTTAGGAGAGGGTTCGGTGGGGCCATGTCTGGATGTAGAGAAAATGCCGGCGGCCTTGGGGATTGAGGGGTGAATTTGGATGTCGGTGTGGGATTTGGTCCATGCCTGAAGGAAGGACGCAACGGCGAAGAGGACGGAAGTGATAATGAGGATGGCGATGGAACGGTATGCGAGGCGCGTGAGCATGCTGAGGGGCCTGAACGTGTGCGGAGTCAAGGCATCAGCAGGGTGGGAGGATGCCAAGAACCGGCCATGTATGCGAAAGAAGCAATGCAAGGTCTCGTGCGACGATTGATGTACATCTAGCCATCAGCTGCAGAAGCATTATTGAAGTATACTCCTATACGGTCGGCCTGGCGCATCGAAACAAGATTGCCCTTACTCTAGCCTAGATAAGATAAGATTTCGTCCTTGGCACGTTGAATTTCTCCCACCTCCTCTGCCTTCTGGATCATCTTCTTCAGAGTATCTTGCCCCTACCTTCTTCTCATCTTGAATTAGATGCACAGCTAGCACGTCATTCTTCTGCCATGGCTGTCCTTTCCTCCTCCTGCTTCTCGTCCTTTTTGGCTTGTTCCTCTTTTTCCTTCGCTCTGCCCTCTTCCTCTTTCTTCTTACGCTCTCCTTCGGCTTTCTTCTGCTCCTCTTCCTCCTTCTTACGCTGCGCCTCTTGCAATTGCTTTGTTTCTTCCGTCGTACATCTCTCCTTCTCCAACTTCATGTCTAAGATCATCTTGATCTCTGGACAATATTCGTATATTTTCTTACGCCGCTCGTCGCTGTCCCAGATCTCGTGGTGCCTGTTGGTTCCATGGGCGCTGATATGGTAGCCTAATGGTCTCTCGTGCCATACTGCCTGCACACTGAATCCCTTCTCCACTTCTGGAGATGGCATGTTTGCGTCCGGTAGTGTAGCGATACGGCCCACAAGCCAATGGTCCTCGGGCTCTCCTTCGTCCTGACGGGATTGGAAGCTAAGAACCTGCTTCACCTTGGAGACGCGGCGCAAAGAGAGCCCACCAACACCCCCGATCTTGTCGACGATTGTTCTGTTGGCTCCGTCAGTCTATGCATCCTGTTCGGTATGGGAGACTTCGATACGAACGAAGGAGCCCCAATCCAATCATATATGAGCCAATCATTGACCGTAGTCTCGGATCGAGCACATATCACGCTATCTGGATGGAAGACTAAGAGCCATTCTGCTGTCCTAGTGTAATTCTCATAGAATGTGAGGTTTGTGAGCATCCTATCGATCTTTTCCTGAGATTGGTAATCCCCAATGTTGGGACCCTCCCTCAATTCAAGTTTGCCGCTGTCTTGCTGAAGCCGTACCGTACTGCTCGAGTTAGTGCGATTGAGGCTTTCACGGGATCCGATAAAGACAAAGCGCCAATCTGGTGGCACCACCGACATCATATGCAGGAGTAGTGGTGTCAGATGCGGAAGTGGGCGATCCTCTACGAGCAACGCAATCTTGGACTCGTTAAACGTTGGCTTTTTTGGATGAAAATCTACATTCAAGGTGGGTAGTCTGTCGTGGACCTTTTCATACTGATGGGGTGCTAGGAGCGCGATCGACCAACTGATCTTGCTGGTTAGCCAGCATTGACACGTACACAAATGCTCAACCTTACGCACACTATGAGTAGAGAAAACAGGATGAGGGGCAGCCTCCTGCTCGACGTCCCATGTTCTTGGTCCATGTTGTCGCACTCGAGCGGAGGGCCAGAAATTCGATCTTTGTCTCGATTTCGCTTTATTAAACCTTGCAGAACTCGTCAAGGGGCAGGAATGAAAGGTATGTTTTGACACGCGCCAAGCTTTCTACTCTACTGTTCTACATGTAAGCGTATTACAGCTATTTCGGATGATGCCACAACAGAAGACCTGATACACCCCTTCGCACCCAGCGCTTGCCTCGCGAGGACCGGGTGCTCTCTGTCCTCCGTATGATCACATCTCTCGCGTCCATCTCGGCCTTCAATCTCTGCAGGAAGGCATACAGCTCGTCGTGCTGGTCGGTGACGAGCTTGCGGCCCTCGATGACAGGGAATGGTGTCAAAGCAGGGCTGATATCGCCCCACCACGTCTCACCATATCTTTGATACCAGTCCACGGTCAGCTCAAGTCCCCTCTCAAAAGTTGTCTTCGGCCTCCATCCGAGCTCTCTCAATTTTCTTCCGTCGACAGCATAGCGCTTGTCATTGAATGGTCGATCTTGGCCCCTCTCAACCCATGCTTCAACATCCTCTTTCCGCTCGCAGGGCAGCTTGAAGATTTTAAGTAGCTTGGAACACAGCTCCAGGTTACTAACTTCGTCGTCTGAATCTACATTGTAGATTTGACCAGGCACGCCTTTGTGGAGAATAGTGTCGAAAGCATCAGCTACGTCACCAGCGTAGATGTACTTCCGAGAATTCGAACCATCTCCTTGAAGAACCAACCTTTTGCCTCGATTCAATAGGCAAGTGAACTTTGGTATCACTTCTGTGCACAATGATCAGCCCATACTATGTAAAAGTGGTGGTACTGGTAGGATATACTTTCTGGGTACTGATGCGGACCATAGACATTGTTCATTCGTACAATGATTGCTGGGAGCTTGTAGCTCTTCCAGTATGCATTTACATACATCTCTGCTGCAGCTTTGCTTGCGGAGTATGGGTTGGTTGGTGCTAACCGCTTCTCTTCCAGGACATCACCAACATCTTTGTGGATCTCACCGTAGACCTCATCCGTCGAAACATGGATGAAGCGGCTAACCTTGGCCTCCTTGGCAGCTTCGAGTAGGACGTGCGTTCCTCCTACATTGGTGTGTGTAAATCTGTACGAGTTCCCGAAACTAAGGTCCACATGAGACTGGGCGGCAAAGTGAAGAATCGTATCGATGCGGTAGGTGGCGAGGCAATTGAGGACCTCCGCCGGGTTAGTGACATCGCCACAGACAAAGGTAAAGCTTTTGATGTCATGCAGTTTCCTGATGTTGTTTAACGATGCGCAGTAGTCGAGCTTGTCGAAGCAGATAATGTTGTAAGAGTCTTCGTACGTCAGGGCCAGATGCCGTGCAACCCATGATGCACTGGATCATCGGTAAGAGCGAAATTTGGAGGTTCAGACTTCCACTCACATGAATCCAGCACCTCCAGTGATGAGGATCGATTTGACTGTGGGCAAAGTCGCAAAAGACGTTTGGCCCTTGAGCAAGGGAGCATTCTTCCAGTCGCCATTGTCACTAAAGAACCTCGAATCTAGACTCGACGGGGCTACGACGTACATTAGTTATCCTACGCCAACCTGACGGCTAGAGTAATACTCACTCGGAGGGCCCGTCTCAAGGTTCGCGATCATGGTGCCTTGTTCCCTGTCAATGTCGGGGGATTGACTCGATATATCAGGAGCGCCCGAGGAATGAACGCACGCAACCCTTGCTTATGCACCATGCATACCAGTCCTACGCGTGTAGCAAAAGAGAAAGATTTTTCTCTACCCATCTGCAAGACATCAGAGTCCGAAATCGCTACGATGTCTACCCCAAGCCCACACACTCGCAGACTTGCAGATCCGGAAGATCTGAGACTCTCTTCCCTTGACGAAGATAGCCGACCTTCGAAGTCGTTATTAGACCACTCGGACGAGGAATCAGGAAGACCCGAAGATGCGTTGCTCTTCGTCGAAAAAGAGAAGAAGCACTCACCTCCCGGCAGCAGCAATTTTATGCTGTTCGTCTGGATCGTGGTCAACACCTTGGCAACAATCGGTATTGTAAGTATTGGCGGCAGCTGCATCCTTGTCCGGAAATAGAAAGGCTGAACTCGAGACCACGTCGTCCAGGTCTTCGTGAACAAAGCGTTGTTCGATGATCCGAATTTCCGCCACGCGCAGCTCTCGTTCGTGACCTACCATTTCGCCTTGACTACCCTCCTCCTCTACACCCTGTCCCGTCCTCGATGGAACTTTTTCGAAGCCAAACGCGCCGACGCTCGGGAGATCCTCCCCTTAGCAATAATGTTCTGTCTCCAAGTCGTCCTGCCGAATTGTTCTCTAGCCTTTTCCTCCGTCACCTTTTACCAGATCGCTCGTATCTTGCTAACCCCATTTGTGGCTTTGATCAATTACTTTGGTTACCAAGAGAGTATTTCTCGTATGGCCGCGTACACACTGGTGCCGACATGCGTGGGCATCGGTATAGTCTCCTATTTTGAATCCATACCTCAAGACGGAACGGTAGCAAAGAAGACATCCTTTCTAGGCGTGATTTTCGCCTTCACAGGAACTCTTGCTAGCTCTATCTATACCGTGTGGATCAAAGTCTACCATGAACGACTTCAGATGAACAGCATGCAGTTACTTTTCAACCAAGCGCCCTATGGTGCGATGATCCTACTCTATATTGTGCCCTTTGCGGATACATTTCCGGACTGGTCAGGAGTTCCATTAGGGAAATGGGCGTTGATTCTCATGGTTAGTGTCTTCCGCTGCCTAGGTTGCCATGCAGAGCTTTCAGTGACAATGCCGTGTAGAGCGGTGGGTGCGCCTGTGCGATCAACATCTCACAATTCTTCATCGTAAACGGCACTGGCGCAGTGGGTAGTACGATCGTGGGTCACCTGAAAACTTGTTCCATTGTGATCCTGGGTTGGATTGCTAGTGGTAAGTCGGTCGGTGATCGCAGCCTCTTGGGGATCTTGATGGCACTAGTGGGCATTACGGCGTGAGTCTCCTCAATCCTTGACTTATTCTAGGATTGCTTGTTCAAGATGGGATGGATTGGGTGCCTGACGAATTTTGCAGGTATATCGTAATCGACCAACGGGAAAAAAGGGCGACTCGGTAAGTCAAGGTAGCCGGCTATCTTGTTGCTGAAGAGACTTCTACAGCCTCCTGACTCAGACAGCTGGGTGTAGCCGCTGACTGTGCCCTCTCCGAAACGCGCGCATCTGCTACAGGATAATCTTCACTTTGCCTTTGCTTGGGAACCGGGATCATCTTCGGAAAGGACACCTTCGAGTAGCACTGGGGATGAGTTTCGTGCTAAAAACTAAGACGTCGCGAGCCTCTAGTGGGGGAGAAGGTGATAGACAATCATGGATCCCTGATAGCTTGCCCAACGAAAACGAAGCCTAAATTGCTATAGGACAAGTATAATTATAAGCCTAATTCTACTAGCTATCAATGGGAGCAATACACAAAGCCTAAGATACTTTTGCTGTCTTTCCACTTGTTGTTTCTTCGTCATCCACCCTTTTCCTTTTCGTTGCACTCTTCACCGGTGCAACGTTTTCTGTCCCATTAGTCTTGCCTTTTGTTCCTTTTGCGATCATCCGTCTGAAGCATGCCTTGTATGCCTCATGGATTTCCGGAACCTCGTAATTGTATTCCTTCATCTTGTCTACCAGCTTCGATGTGTCCAGCTTGCAGTTGCTTCGCCCTGCTCTCAGAATCTTGCTTTGCTCTTCAAGCGAAAAGTTCTTCCAGGTGAATTCAGGTCGCACGATCTTCTTGAAGAGAGCAAGAACCTAACGAGGAGCTAATCAGCATTGTTCCTCAAGCCAAGTTCATGTGCGCCAAGATGGTCAAGAGCAACGCTTGCAGTGACGTGCAATTAGCTGCACCGCTTAGGTCCCAGACCGGTACGTAGCGATTACAAGATGAGCTTACCTCATTATGGGAGATAGCTCCGGGGTTTGTGAAGTTGTACACACCATTGTCTCTATGGTCAGCAAGCAGCACCGCCGCCGGCAAGAGATCGTGAAGGATGGAATTGGAGTTTTCGACGTCTACGACATGATCGTATTTGATGATCTTCGTAATAAACGAACGTGGATGTAAGTCATCCGAGACCGGCATGCGCAGACGTAGGATCAGGCACGGTAATTGCTTCATGTACTACTTTCAACGATTGTGTTAGTGGTGCTTACACATTACAAAGGTGACCAAGGGCATTAGGACTTCCTACATTTTCGGCCACAGCTTTGGTCAGGGAATAGAAAGAGCCCTCGAAGTTGGCAGGGTCGGTTTCGAGATAACCTCGACCACCTTCCAGGTGGTTCTCATTGTACGTGTAGATGCCTGTCTCCGATCAGCCAGTGAAGTCGTACATGACAAATATTAGGAAATAGGCGCTCACAGCCCGTCGCAAACACAGTCAAGTGGATCCCCATCGCTGCACAACAGGTCGCCACGTTCAGCGTCCCGACTAAATTGCTAGTCAAAGTTTCCTGCCTGTGATCCTCGCACCAGTCGACATTCGGTCTGCCGGTGACGCCTGCACAGTTGAAGACATGGGTCGGCTTGACGGTCTCAAGCTCTTTTTGTACCGCAAGTCGATCTTCCATCCGTACGGTCGTCATATGCACGGTTCGTCCCTGACTGCGTAAAAGTGTCTCGAGATGGCCGGCCACCCAGCTGCGGCCACCCCAGATGAGGAAGACATTGTCTTTGGTAGTGTCGATGCCTGGCATTGTTGCTTACTTTGAGATGTCGCTGTTCATTAGGAAGGGAAATTGGGGGGTTTTGCATATAGCAGAAGGCAAGGGTAAGGGGTGCGATGCAGGAATGCAGAATCACCCCTTACGCGAATTGACGTTCAAGGGATGTAGTACGCGTCCTAGTGTCCTGTCAACCTAGCCATCGCCATCGCCAGCAAAATCATGGCCAGCTCTCTCGACTGGCCTACCGTCCGCTCCCATCTCTCCAGAATCCCACGTCGCTATCTCTCGGCAGCATGCATCTGCCTAATCATCATGTATGACAGCCCTTGACTTTTTCCTTTTTCCTTTGGAAATCTGAAGTAGCTGACAACATGGTAGCCTTACTCTTACCTTCATCCGTTCCTCTGTTCCAACCTTCACACTCCCACCCATCCCCTCCATCTCCCTATCCTACCCTACCCGCCCTTACAACAGCTCGCTCCTCGCACTCCTCATCGAGAACCGCCCAATCCCGCACCTCGCGCCCCTGATGCTTCATATGATCGGCGTAGTCCCTCCCGACTGGACCTTCAGATTCATGGGCAGCGAAGCGGCGGTGCGGTTCATCAATGAGTCGCGAGCCATCCAGCATCAAGTGCAGATCGGAAAGCTGGAGCTGACCTACATCCCCGAGAACTTGACAACGAGCGGCGGCGAGGAGATCAGCCAGTTCCTGACGAATTTGTGGGTGTACGAGACGTTGATGGCGCCGGCGGAGTGGGTGCTGATATGGCAGACGGATAGTAAATCCCCTTCCGCTTCTAGACCACCACTGCCTCTGACCACAATGTATGATGAGGCGGAACTCTACTGACTATGCAGGCATCCTCTGCGCCAACTCCCTCGACTCTCTTAACAACTGGCTGCAATACGACTACGTCGGCGCCCCCTGGTCACCCAACTCACGTTTCGGCGGCAACGGCGGCCTCTCCCTCCGCCGCATCTCCCCAATCATTCAGATCCTGCGGCAGCAGTCCCGCATCCCGCACACAGATCCTGAGGACGTATGGCTGTCGTCGAGGCTGGGGCACCGACCAGGCGCGGTGGTGGCGAACGGGAGTGAGAGTGTTAGATTCAGTGCAGAGAATATTTGGCATGAGGACCCGATGCCTATGGGATACCATACAGGATCTAGCGGGAAGATTTTGCCGGGTGGCATTTGGGGGGAGGAGGCAAAGAGGGAGAAGATTTGGAAGTGGGTTGGATGGAAATCCTGGATGAAAGGGGACGATGCTGACAGGGGCCATGTAGGTATTGTCCTGAGGTGAAGATGACGTTGGAGATGGACTTGAAGGAGAAGATTGGAAAGGGCTGTGGGGACCGCTGGTGAAGCGGGAGGCCAGATTAGGAGTATGGAGGCCAAGAGAAGGGCGTCAATGTCCTGAGCAGATGACTTGGTAACGTCGTGTGGGAAAGCGTAGAGATGAGCCTTAACCAAAGGTGGACAGGGTCTGCTTTGCCCAGAGAGTCAAGTGGTATGTTACGCAGGCCAAATCACTGATCTCAACGCAAGAGTAACAGAGAGCGCGTAGAGAAGATTGCAAGACAGCCCTAATCCTCACCATTCTAATATTCATTTTCAGTCCGTCTCCAACAACTTTGGTATCGTGCAGGGATTTCCTGAGGAACATGTACTTCTTTCTACCTTACGTTATTCCCGAACGGCGTAGACTATGTGAGCACCCAGATCACATGCCCCTGATCCACATGCCACCGAACCAACTTCTGGTCTAGCAGGCTGTAGATTGCTGCTATCTTGTATAATTCGATACAAGTTTGTTGGATGAAAAGTTTTGTTGGGCGAAGAGACTTACATAGCTTGCTGAACGCTGAACAGTTGCCGGGAGAGAGTTTTGCCAGGCGGGACGATTTGCCGGCGCTGAAGCGTTTTGCGGGTGGCAACAGTTTGCCGGGCGAGAGTTTTGGGGGTGGGGCGTTTTGCCGGGAGGGTAAGTTTCCACAGCCGGCTGAACAAGTATTGTAATTGGTAAATCTCCTCCCACACACAGCATAATGTAAAGTACACGCTCCAATATCGCTACAACGTCGAAGATGCCAATGCGCCGGATGTCTGCACAGACTCTATCTGCGAGCGATACGAGCCCGAGCCACGTGACCGGAGGTTATCTCTCGCGCTCCGCCACGTCTACGCCTGTATCGACATCGGCGACGTTGAAGTTCCGTTTGTTGTGCCCGCGGTTCATGCCGCTTACGGCGCAGAGTATTTACGCGTTGATTGCGATTACATTGACAAATAGCAATAGGGACATGTGTCCTGCGACGAAGATCAAGAAGTAGAGGAGGAGCGCTTGCCTTGAGGAAGAGGCAGAATCGGCAGTTGATATGATCTGAGGAAGTCCACCATCATTCATTCTTCCATTCCCTGTATATGTATCGAGGTGTAGATCTGTAGCGGAACAGATCAGGAAGTAAGAGAGAGGGGCGCTTCTCTCGAGAGTTTGGAAGAGCAAGCGATCGATTGGAGAAGAGTCTTTGCTGGACATGGTCCCGTTCCCTTTAAGTATATCGAGGTGTATATAATCATTATATTCGCATAGTGTATTGGCAAAGCATAGCGAAAGATCTCATGTTGTCTACATCTATCCCATCAATCCTCTGATCCCCGACTTTTGTTCTCCCTCTCAACTTTCTCCTCTCACACTACGGCCTTTGACTTTCTCATCCCGTTCTGCTATTTCCAGCTCGCAGAACGCCGTCCGATCATGGAGTCGACCGGAACTTTGCGAACATCGAGCGCAAAAGCACCACCTCTAGTGACTCATTTCCGCTATCTTCCCTGCGCCAGCAGGTTTCTCGTTTTTATTGACTTACCCAGTAGAGCAAAAAACCCTGGGGAATGTATCACCGATGTACAAGATAGACTAACCGAAGACCCCTCGTCAAGTAGGCACATCTGTCAGCCATATCACATACACATTGAGTACACTGAATACAGAGAGCTTCAAGAGCCTCAGAGCTAAGCACAGAAGTTCCTCGAAGGTATTCGAGAGGCTTCCTAAGCACAGATAAGATATTCGTGAGGCATTGTGATGAGATATGGCGACTCCACTTGAAGGATATAACACTCTCAGCCCTATACTGCTTGGCGCAGTGTATCTATCCCGCACACACTTCATAGAGCTTACCAAATCAGTCGTCAATCACTTCAACAACTCCCTCTAGATGGCTTTTCTCGTCAAGAACTGCTCGGGGAAGTCGATGCTTCCCTTGGTCGGACTCGGGCAATCGCAGGCCAAGTGCAGTCGAAATGAAAAGATGCGTATGCCGGCGCAGTTGGCTTCTAGTGGCCACAGATTGGGTTGTCTTTTGTTACTTTGGGTCCCTTTGCTAATGACTCTGTGGCAGGGGCAGCGATGGCACAGAGGGCGCTTGCTTGGCATGTATGTATACGCACTACAACGTTTGTCTATGTTGCCTGTAATAATACAAGCATGTGTCACTTCTCTTTTCAAGTACTTATTCTCTCTGGTTTCTTACTACATGCCAAGACTTACGTTGAAGATTTATATAGCTGACGAAAATATGCCAGCACGGAATACTTGAGGTACACAGAATCGAGAGATGGGGAGAAAGTGAGAGGTGGAAGGTGTTAAGTTGAAAACGACACTTCTGTAGCAGTCTTCACTTCAAGAGCTGGCAGAATTGAGAGTGATGATCGACAGCTACTCTTGAGAGTGATTCCTCTGTGAAGAGGCGATTTACTAGTCGAAGAGTGACATATATAATATTCTTATATATGAAGCTTCGCTACCTACTCTCTGATTCTGTAGTGCTCTAAAAAGTCTAAGGCCTAAATAGATTTGTGATACCCACTCACTCACTCACTCACTCTGCGTTACGCGCGGCGGTATCCTATTTATAAGAGGCGCATTGTCAGGTCGATTTAGTACAGCAGGTCATAAGCTGCGAGACTGTTGCTGATATTCCCCTTCAGGAAGTTGCCGTAAAACGTGAACTCACGGCCTGAAGCTTCTCTCTGCATAATCGAACCTTGATCCCGTAGATTCCTGACTGGTCTTTCCGCTAGGATCGTTCGCTGAAGACATAGCCTCCTTTAGTCTTCCCAACAGCCACTTTGCCTCTTGTACCCGTCTTTCCGTCGTATACGTCAAAGTCTGATCTTCGTGCATCTCAGGGCAGACCACTTTGTCCAAGAAATCTGTCTCTACCCACTCGTGTAGTATCTTGAACGCTTGCTCTCTTGTCTTCGCATCACTATGCGGCCCAACAAGATAATTCACACACCTTGGCTCCATCTCGTCTTGATAGTACGACAATAGTCGTCGCAACAACTCCTCTGGTGAATAAAATAGCTTCAGATTGTCAACCCTCTCCCAGATAGCCCGTGCCATTGCGATGGAGTCGAGCACCAAGTCTTTGCGATCACCAGATATTCGAGACTCGCTTGGCGCACTGGAGTCGACCTGATCTCGGTTGAACTCGGGGTTCAGGGCTAAGCTTCAATATAATCTGTCTGACAAATGATCTTCTCCTCTGTTCCATTCGTATTCTGAAGTAACATCTTCCGGTTCCATCTTCGCTTCTGTACTTTCCACAAGATATATACATTGCTGCACGCTGAATATGAAGTCCGGGCACCACAAGTTGCTCTCACGGGTCCAGCGATCGACGTTGTGTAGAATGTTCGGAATTTCGCGCCAACGCTCCTCACTCAAACGGTGCTGTACGAGGATGTTCAGGAAGTTGCAATGAACTAAGAATGGGTCTACTGCATGAGAAGTCCCAGCCCCTACCGTGCTGGCTATGTGGGCCCCGTCTGATTCGCGGCAGCGGAGCACTTTTATATCATGAAGTAAGTGGGGAGGCACCAATGATACCTGTTGACACCTGGCAATAGAGGGCTCTGACAAACAATTCTGTATAATACCAAGCCAATCCCAAAACCTGCACAAGAGCACAGACACATTGTACTGGCATACAGTAAGGTAGATCCGGTAGGGACTCACCACGAAGACGCATAAATAGGGCTGGGCGAGATATTCCCAGTACATGGAGACATCTGCGTCTTCTATCATGTCAAAAGGAAGCTGCTTGTTGACATCATATGGGCGCTTAAGTTTTTCTAAAAAACATTCGTATCCCTTTTCCACTGCAACTGAAACCGTTCGTTGAAGACTTTATCGACATACTCGAAGGCGAGAAGGTCCTCAGTACAACAGCGGAGAGGCATGTACTGCGACTCAACAATGAACAGTTGGAAAAGCCAGCGAAGGCAGGCTAGGCACATTCGGTGGCCGCAATGGAGCATGACAATCCTTACTGTAAGAATGTCGGACAGACACCTGACACATCTGATCGACTCATTCCGGACTGGAGAGATGAGTATAGGACGCGGGACGTCCTCGATCGTTTGCCCCGCCCATGATACTTTGCAGCTATCGCCTCTGGGTCTAAGGATGGGTATATCCCCCATTGTCCAGAAGTGGTCACCTTGAACTTCGGGAGTATAATTGATGGATGGCGTGAGATCGATCTCCTTCTTCGAGGGATAGTCAAGGTCGTCAAAATTGACTTCCGAATCTGACGAGGACGTGTGGTAGTAGTACTTAATTGGACTCGACGTTGGACACTCCCCAACCGCTCCGTCTTCCTGAACCGTACCGTAAGATGGAGTTGGTAATGAATCTTCGCCAGCATCAGAGCTATGGTAAGTCTCTTCGTTATCTTCGCCGTAAGTATCATGTTCATCTAGTAGCCCTCGACTAGCAAGTTCTTTGACGTATGCCTTTATCAGATCTTTATGCTTATGGATGGTCGCACTTGAAAAGCCCTCCGACACCAGCTCCCTCCGGGACTCTTTCCAAACAGCTTTGTCGTCGTCCGCATATGCCATCAGAACTGACCCCTCGCGCTTACTCCCCGCCAGTAGGTGGGCAGTAATGCCATTGACAGCAAGCTTTATCTCTCTTAGGTCTCCTCCTGCCTCTTCCATACGTTTCTCAACCCTTCCTACGGAACCTATGGAAACCATGTTGAGGAACAGTGACAGAGCTGATGAGTAATAGACCAGCTTGGCTCTTAATTTTGTCAAATCCTGCATTTCGCCATTGCTGAAGCGTATTCGCTGCCATAATTTTCGGCCGCTTCGTTCTTCCTGACCCAGAGCGTTGTATTTGGTCAAGATGTTTCCAGCGTTCTCAGCAATTTCTCACAGCCGACAACGATAGACTGCAGCTCGTCCTGACATGAGTGGCCAGGCCGATTTAGAGGGCTTTCGGGTTTTTGGGTTTCCGTTTCGAGCCGTTGCAGGACTATGTGTAGGCTAGACACTTCGTGTGAGAGCTCATAGTGAGCACCGCAGGCTTTTCGAGAGTCTCGCACTACTCGCGAGGCTATTTGGATCAGATTGGCAAAGTCGCCGATAGAGAAGCAGAAGGACATGGCTGCTGAATTGATGTGCTGCCGTCAACATCCTCGATACGGAATGAGGTGGATCTCGACCTCTGTATAGTCTCCATGGACGGATTGCTAGCATCGTAGCTCGGAAGGCTGAGTTGTGACGGTCATGCTGTTACACAGCAGATAGGCTGCAGATACCGTAAATACTGGCATTGGCTGATTGAGCGTGCCCTGGAGCAACCCTAGCCTTCCTTCAATCCTTCACCTGCTCATTTGCTCGAATTCATCATCATCAACGGGGTCACGCGAGGCATGAGATACTTTGTGCTAGTTTTCATGCAATGATCCGCAGCTCTGCTCACCGGGAGATTTACTTGATCCATGATTGCCATCACCCAGCCCGAGCACGAAAATGTCTTCAAGCATGCTGAGACAGAACCAGTACGGCGGCATCGATCCTTCAAAGGCATAGTAGTGATGAGGGTCGGCTACGAATTGGTAGGAGACTTTCTTCTTCTCAATCACTGATCAGTGGCGGAACAGTCGCAACGAGGGAGTTACTCCAGTATAAGGCTCAATAATGTCATCTGGTAGCCTTCTGGATCTCGCTTTCGTGCAAAAGGCCTTAATTAGTCTACACTCTATCCGCGAAAACAAGCAAGTCATAAGCTTCCGATATTCGTCTTGAATTTAGACTTGAATACTCGACCTCCTCCGCGCTCGGTTTCCCTTGAATTGTCTTATATGCGGAAAGATTTCCAGAGGCATTTGCCCATTTGTTTACTCATATCTCATATCGATCAGCGAAACCCAAAGAGCATTTGCTTCTTTGAGACGACCGTCCTTTCTTTTCCTTGATATCGAACACTATTTAAATCAGAGTATGGGTATAGGATAAGTTCCATTCCTAGTAATCCGGAGTGATGATTGATAGATGAAGCGCCACATGACCTCCAGAGGAATCCAAATACCATCTGTCAAAATTTCCCTGTTACGGATTGGCACGTCACGGCAATGACACACTGAAGGGACCTAAGTCTCCATCTTATGTCCGTGTTGAGGTCGACAAGTGTTGGCCTCCACTTGTTGCTTGAAGTCGTGTTACTTAATACCTTCTCAGTCACCACCTGTGGATTTATACAATTGAGCCTTAATCCGACACTTCTCGAAAAATGCATCAGAAATCACTTTTATTCTCTATCCTCGATCGCCAGCTTTGGGCCTTGCAATGCAAACCACGCGCCCGCGGCAGCCGGTGGCGCTCCTTGGTCCACCTCCTATCCGGCAAGCTTCTCGCATGTCTGCGCCTTCTATTCCACCTCATTGGTCATCCATGGCTGCTTTCAAGGACGATACTCGCTCCCATCAACACGTATCTCAACGTCCTCCTGAATACTTTAGCTTCACTGAGGCTTCCAGGCTTTCTGGAATCTCGGATGGTTCCGATGTTGCTGGTGCTTCTGGAAGCTCCGATCTTAGCGACTCACTTGGTTATCTATGTATAGGGAGCGTTATGTCCCAAATTGACTCTCCTGGCGGTCCTCCTAGGGAAACAAAGACGAGCATTATTGGTGGGCTAAGAGCCTTCCGCCGAACATTGTCCCCATCTTCCCATCAGGCGCTCCAATCTCTCTCTCCTACGCCAGGCAAAGGTCTCTACTCCTTCCCACGGCGCGGCAAGCAGTCTCTGAGTAGAGTCCTCCCTCGTCTCCTCCGCCGAAAACGGCCATTGCGGATACTAGCGCCTAGGTTAAGACTAGAAAAATGGCGGCTGAGGACCACAAATCCTCGACTCCCCAAGCAAGAATGTCCCATTTGTACCGAACAGCAAAGCATTATGAATTTTCCGCAGAGACCCATCACAGCGACTTGCACGCATGAAGCGAGCATCTGTCTTGGATGTGTCTCGCAGAGTATTACAGCGCAGATGGAGACGTTGATGTGGGACCAGCTTGCCTGCCCGCTTTGTCCTGCGCTGCTGACTTTTGGGGATTTGAGGGCGTGGGCAAAGGGGAAGGATTTCGAGCGGTAAGGAGTTCCTCGTTTCCGTCTCCGACTTCTGTTTGCTGGGCACGTAAATTGCATGGACTAACCATTATGAGAGTGCAGATACGACAAACACCTACTTGCCCAGGCCCTGACGAACAGTCAGGCTCACTTCCAGTATTGTCGCCACAAGAACTGCGGATCAGGGCAGATGTACCATGCAGGCCAGGATAGCTACATTATCTGCCATAGCTGCAAAGGCTGGACCTGTGTCTCTTGTGACCGGAGTAAGCCTCTCCCCCCACCCTTTCCCCAATTCCTGCTCTTGACCAGCCAGCTGACGAGTATTGTAGTATGCCACCCCTCCCTCACCTGCGCCGAGGCCACCACAGCCAACAGCAAACGCGCAATTGAGAACTCATTGTCTCAGCGCTTCTTGCGTGCCAATTGCAAGAAATGCCCTCGATGCCAGGCCGTTGGGCAAAAAGTGTCCGGGTGTGACCATATCAAATGCCCGCGCTGTAAGCATGAGTATTGCTGGATCTGTCTAGTCGACTACAAGGAGATCCGCAGGGATGGGAACGAGAGGCATTTGGACGAGTGCCCGTATAGAGGAGGGAATTTGCCGGAGCTGGAGGGTGACTGGAGGGATGAGGAGGACCGATCTACTAGTGATGAAGACAGTGGGGATGACGAAGACGACGAAGACGAGGATGAGGACAGTGAGGATGAGGATGACGACGAGCACAACGGGGAGCCCAGCGAGGAACCTAACAGAGGCCTGCGAAGACGTCTCCGGGGATGGCTAGAGGAAAGATGAGGGTAAGCTGAAGAGCTAGAGTGGCCGTGGGATGGTCAATTGGCTTGATCCGGTCGTGACATTGACGATCTGACAAGACCTCAATATCAACAGTGGCACGGTTGGGTGCTTGTTCGCTTTGGCAAGCCCCTGATGGGCACCACTGGATCGCTTGTCTACTTTCTTCCTTACGGTCAATCCATATTGAGTCTGGAATTTCGCTATTATGGTCGACCTCTTCGGTGATGCTCCGTCCCGGATCGTGCTGTCTATCTGCATGCCATCAGTACGTTTTCTCAAAGGTGTCACCATAGGGGCGCTAGTCCCGAGAGGCGAATTGAGTGATCTATGGGCGCATGAGATGGCTTGAATTGGAGGCACAGAGGCGCGTGGAGTGTGGCAGACGTATCTAAGACACCTGGAAATGGGACTCACACTGGTCGGTGTAAAAGATATCCAAACGAAACGTTTGTTGGGTATGAATAGCCGTTGACAGGATAACATGGCCCAAGATAGACTGCTAGCATATACCAACATCTCGTCACCAACGGAGGAATGGTATAACGAGATCGTGAAATTTTCATTTCAAATATGAGAGCCCGAATAGAGAAACTGGCTCAGCGAGTTGACTGATGCTGTAACCTTCTAGGAACTCTGAACGTTTGAAGGAAAGGAAAAGTGAAAGAATCGAAAGCTCGATCGGAGAATTCGCTGCTTGGAGCACGTGCGGGTGCTTGTTGTTGGCAAGCTCCTGGATCGAGTATCCTGCAAGGGAAAAGGGAATATCGAGTAACATGTGGTGGGAACGAAAACTGAAATTATTGTCTGAAGACGCAAGCTCGGCATAACCGGTCCCTGAATCTACCGTCTTGGTCCTTGAACGAGGGTGGAATGGTTGGTAGAGAGCCACCGCTTTATTGAAAACAATAACGACTAAGTGGCATGTCTTGTTGTGACTTTCAAATGGAAGCGATCGCCGGGTATTCGGCCTGTGCGAAACGAGAAAGGTAAGACGGATACTGACTCGAGCATCGTGCTAGATCACATGATGGCTTCTGTAAGACCCATTTTTCAACCAAGCCTCTTGTAACGATTCTCCAGCGGACGAGGATTGCTCTACATATGTTCTGGACATCTTTCCATGTGGCTACTCCCGTGACACTTCCAGCACCATTCATGGTTGCACTTTGGGCCTGTTGATCGTGTTAGACTACCATATCATTCCACAACTGAACAAAGCTCACAGGTGATGTGATCGCATCCTCCAACTTTTTCGGTATGTAGCGAACATCCCGGACAACGATAGCACCTTGTTGTAAGATACCGTTCGCTCTCTGCGGCTTCGTTATCTGGAGCAGCTTCCCCAATCTGTGGTGGAGCAGTCGGTCGCTGCTCGTCACATGAATGGCCTGGAAGCCAATGGGTGTCGCATTCCACGCATGTTGTGCCTCCACAATCGTCGCACACAATGTACTCGCGATCGTCTCCGACGCATATTCCGCGATATGTGCAACCGTTATGGCGACATGCGTGAAACTTCTCCGTGGGAGGGAGCGCCTCGTCCAGATATCGATCGCGTAGGTCTTCGAGGTACCTGGGAAAGACATTATATTGATATTCAGCACGGCATATCCATGGAAGGTTTTGCGCACTTCTCGAAGGTGTCGTGGCCTACAGCTTCTTCGATGTCTTCGTAGCTAAGGCGCTCGTTGCAGTTGCAGGATGGGCATTGAATCTGGTCTAGCGACGATTTCGCAATGCGAATATTGATGTATTTTGACAGGCAATCCCTGCAGGTCTCTATGGCATGCTCGCAGTTCGCGGTGACATTACGCTGCGGTCGGTTGCCATCATCCCATGGACACTCCAAGGTGAGACACTGCGCTGCGAGACTAGTCATTGGTCTACCTATAAGCGGCCTTGGAATTCGGCTTGTTCTTGCTTTGTTGCCGTTTCCCAACCACCTAGGCGCCAGATTTTCTGTGCACAGGGAACACAGCAGAGCTGCAATGGGTGAACTCTCCTTGAGATTTGGTGGGCTGGTCTGGTCTGATGCAGACAGTGTAAAAAAGCTCCTTGGAGTGCGAAATCTTGCGAGCAATTGGAACAAGATTTCCAAAGGGCGAAGACATGCCATTACTTTATAGCAAATATGCTTGAAAGATGCACAGAGCGTATGTAATGTTGGCGAGCTTGGATAGTACGCGCAAGGTTCGTGCGCATTTCGTTGTTTGCGGTTTGGTTGTTTGTGCTCTGATGTGGTCAAGCCCAACGCATTCTCGCTCATACTGACAGGTCCGGAGGAAGATGTTTATCATCGGCAAGACAAGCTCAAACATCGAAGTCGATGGAAGGATCAAAGATGAGAGCTTGTAAGCCAGCATTTGAGTAAGGATATAGCTGCAAGTTTGCAACAAAGACCCCTGACCATTTCCTGTGGATCAAGAGGTTATTTATCTCGCTTGTCCTCGCTGGGCCGATGATCATAGTGTTCCACGATGCCTGAGCCACCAACATAATTAGGAATTGCGGCTGCTGCTACAGCGAAGCGTTTGATTGTTGCGGCTTGGTTATGCTGAGAGTGCTACACAGTCCCGACATTGATGGGCAACATGAATTACTATTCTGAACTGGTAATTGATTCCGCAAGATGATAACCCTCGAAGCATGTTTTGTTCTGCGTCATTTTAACAGGTTTTTCGATGAAATCAGCCGAAGAGAATGGCAGGAAAGAAATAGGGTCAATATGCAAAGCGTTGAACGTAGAGGAAGGTAACTACAAACCGGAGCTAGAAGAACTCAATGAGAGGCGCTAGCCCCAGTCAGACGGAAGCGTCGTGAAGTGGAGTTCTTATGCGACAGTCGAGATAGCCTTTGCTCACCGTGACAAGTACTGAAAGCAAAGGTATCAGCTTCGGCTGCTGAGGAACAGACAATGTAACGACACAGCTCGGCAGTCGATCCGTTTCTAGCCGCCTGCACAAGCAACATGAAGGCTGATGCGGGAATCACTCTGCACATCTACCATAATAGTCTAAGCCAGCGCACTAAGCGGGTGCTCTCCTCTGATAAGAAGACGACCTTATACACCTTCGAAGCGAGCAGGTTCTTCCGCATTACCCCTCATGTAACCATCCGCGCTGGCTCTCCGCCAGGAGAACCCATGAAAGGGAGCATCAATCTCGGCAATGCCTCAATACCCGTGGTAGTAATCGAGGTGCAGGGCTTGCCGAGAATCCAGCTAATGCCAACCAGCTCGATGAGCACGGCAGCGCACGAGTACCGGAGTCCTGCGTTGGACGGGCAGAAGCTGAAATGGAGAGCAGACGGGTTCTTCAATCTGGGTGATCTAGTTTGTGAAGATCAAGATCAGAAGGTCTTCGCAAAGCTAAAGAAAACAAACATCTCAATCACCAAGACTGGCACGTTCGAGATTACCTCCGAAGTTGCTGACAAAGGCGATAAGGCTGTCGATGAAATTGTAGCGTGTGGGATTGCGCTTCTGGAGCTCCAGAGGAAACTGAAAGGAGAAAGCGTTGGGAACGTTGAAGGGGGCTTTGCCGGGTAATGGAGAGGATCAACATCGTGGGACAAGCGTACTCAGTCCGTGGAGTCCGGTGCAGCAAACCACGTGGCATACTGCAAGCAAACCATGGGATGATGTATGGCTAACAGTACGGCTGTTCAAGTCGCGTACCTCGAGTGGGCCCTTGATAAGTAAGGTAATGATGCTGCTATGACTGTGCTTTTACTTGACATGGTCCCTCATGTGCTGTGGTACGGCGCTCAACGGCCCGCCTTTGGGAGTTTTGCTCAGCCAGAACCGAGATTCAATGATGGATGACCTTACTCCATTGAGTGTTACGTGCGCTGTGGCGATCAGGTGTTCGTCAGCTTTCCGCTTTTCTTTCTTCCATTCTAGCCGAGAACCCTGACTCGCAGCTACTGCTTGACGATCAACCCCCTTGGCAGTGGTTCTCCTTGTATTGAACAATTTGCGGCCACTTTGTTGATACCTTGTTCGATTACTATCGAAGAGAACTCATGATGAGACACAGGTACCTCGAAGGGCCGTCTTCGCCATCTTCGCCCAAGCTTGATTTGTATTCTCTAACCAACGACGTCGGCACGATCGCATCCCATAGTTGTATGCAAGATACTGGTGATCACGACGAGTTTAGAAGGCCATCAGCTCGAGCGTCAATTTGTAACGTGGAGGCCTATGACGTCAGTCCACAAGAGCCGGATCGGAGCGGTGGATAGTTTCGGTTATCCTCATTCAACAGAAGCTGACTAGCCTGGGCCTTCATATCCGAACACGCGCTGGCTCGTATCATAACATGAACGATCAAGCTGCAAGCTTCGAGGAACTGTATTGCTGCCAAGGATCGGCCGCTTTACCCGTTTGAATCTAGTTCAAGATTTTCTGAGGTCGATATTGAGATTGAGAAGTGGCCTGAGGAAATATATGCGCAATTGATCATCTGAAGCGCAGTGATGCAGATACCTCTAGCACTTTTCGATACACTATCCTCCCAACAGTCGTTATCTTGACCTGAGCAACCCTGCCATATCCTAGATTGGGGTTCAAACACGCCTTCTTCAACCAGCTTGGGCATCAAGAAGCTTCATATTCCTCCCTATCTTCCACTATGCCCGCCAAATCCCGTTTCACCCGCCTCGATGCCTTTACAAAGACCGTAGAAGATGCACGGATACGTACAACATCAGGTGGAATTGTCACCATAGCGTCATTGCTAGTTGTACTCTATCTTGTGTGGGGAGAATGGACCGATTACAGACGGGTGGTCGTAAGCCCCGAACTCATCGTCGACAAGGGACGAGGTATACACTTGCTATTCCCACGTGCAGACGCAGACAAGAGAGGGCGCTGATTGTAGCACTTTACAGGCGAGAAGATGGAGATCCACCTAAATATTTCCTTTCCGCGCATTCCCTGCGAGCTCCTCACCCTCGACATAATGGACGTCTCTGGCGAACAGCAGACCGGCGTCAAGCACGGGATCAACAAAGTACAGCTTGCTCCACGCAACGAAGGGTCGCACCCCATTGCCCTTACCTCCCTTGACCTGCACTCCGAGACGAATGCTGCCGTTCATCTTGACCCAACTTATTGTGGGAATTGCTACGGCGCGCCGGCGCCACCTACTGCGACAAAAGCTGGATGCTGTCAGACTTGCGAAGAGGTGCGCGAAGCTTACGCCACCGTTTCGTGGGCGTTCGGCAGGGGTGAAAATGTGAAACAGTGCGAGGAAGAACACTACAGCGAGAAGTTGGACGCTCAGCGTGAGCAAGGCTGCCGCATCGAAGGCGGGTTCCGTGTCAATAAGGTTATCGGCAATTTCCACATTGCGCCGGGGCGCAGCTTCAGCAATGGACAGATGCATGTGCACGATTTGAACAATTACCTTGATTCACCAGTTCAGGGCGGACACACCTTTACGCATGAAATACACCAATTGCGATTCGGGCCACAGCTCCCAGAAAGCCTGAGCGGCGCCATCGGGAATGCGGGATGGACGAGCCACCATCTCAACCCTCTGGACGACACGAAGCAGGATACCGACGATCCGGCGTTCAACTACATGTACTTTGTCAAGGTGGTATCAACATCATACCTCCCTCTAGGCTGGGAAACAAAGTCACCACTCAAGAAACTCGGTCGGAGAGCCAATACAGATCTGTCCGCAGATAGCGAACTCATCCCCCTAGGCCTGCACGGGCGCGGTGAGGATGGCAGTGTCGAGACACACCAGTACAGCGTGACGAGTCACAAACGCAGTCTCAGTGGAGGCAGTGACTCGGCAGAGGGCCACAAAGAGCGACTACACGCACGGTAAATATTGTTTCCTGTTCCACGGCACAACCACCTCTATGAGCACTTTCTGACATGCCTGTGATTCCAGAGGCGGCATCCCAGGCGTCTTCGTATCATATGACATCTCTCCGATGAAAGTCATCAACCGCGAATCGCGCCCCAAGACGCTGTCCGGCTTTTTGACTGGCATTTGTGCGATTATCGGCGGCACACTGACCGTGGCGGCCGCAATAGACCGAGGGGTCTACGAGGGTTCTAGAAGGATAGGGAAGGTGCATCTGCGGTGATTTTGCATACGGTCTACATAGCATGGATGGGCGGAGTTGGGCGGTGTAGTAGGTCAAGATTCTATCATTTCGAAACCTTTCACAATATCTATTTGGGGGGGTGTCCGCTTGGTCATACGGTAGACGAGATCTAGGTATGCGATCTCGTCTCATCTCACTCTCAAGATGCGATTTCTGCACTTTCTCCCTCTGTTCCCCCATCAACCTTGGCGTTCAACCCATAGAGCTAGGGTCTGCGCAATCGAGCTTGGCCCAAAGGTTTGTCATAGCGAGTAGTGCGAAGCGGACGAAGAACACGAACCCAGATCAGAAGTAGCACAGACGGGCAATGCCATTCCATGTCATCAAACCGCGGTTGTGCATCCAAAAGATGGGCCGGGGATATTTCGGTGCTGGTGGTCTTGGCAGAAAAGCGGGGACTGCATTCCGAACCTTTACTTTACTTTCTTATTAGCAGCCAGCAAGCATTCGAGCTCCAAGCGCATCAATCGGGCCTTTTGAAAGCGAGCTCTGTGTGCCTGGCCCGTGGAATACTGTACCCTCCATGCTTTCTCAACTCCCACGCCGGATGTGGAGTCCGCAGCCAATGCGCCGTGAGGGGTACACGGCAAACGTACCCCAGAGCACGCAAAAGAGCTGGTCCTTGGCTTGGTTTGCGGGGAAGGGGAAGCTGTAAAGTCAATGTCGCGTGTTCAATGGACCGCTCGGCCAAGTCGACCTTCTAGTCTCTTGTAGTATGTACCGATGACGCACACTGGTGTGAATAGCTCTGTGTTCGTCCTGTTTACGGCATCTCTTCAAAGTACTTTAAGAAGATGGACGGTCGCGTCATGGCGTCAAGACGTCTTTCATCAGCCCAAGCTTCGCGCTTTCGTATTTCATTATGGTGGCACACGCACTCCTGCTGGCGGTTTCAGCCCTGATATCTTGTACACAAGCTCAAAATGCTACGTCTTCCTATGTTGAGCCGTCAGTGCCGACGGGCACGCCCATACCTGGGGACTACACCGGTCCCTTGCGGCCTCAGATCCACTTTAGCCCGCCCAAGGACTTCATGGTAAGTTAGCACAGATGGATCACTCGCCGCGTCGGTCCAGGAGTGCTTATTAGACTCAGTACTGCGAGCCAGGTTCAATCAGCTTTCACAGACATGAACGAGCTTTTCTAAGACCCTGCTAACCTCAATTACTATGGCATAGAATGACCCCAATGGCATGTTTCTTGATGCCAACGGAACGTACCATTTATACTACCAATGTATGATTTCCTCCAGTGCACTCTGCTCTTAGCGTTGTGTCTAACATCCCTGTCAGACAACCCGACAGACATAGTAGCAGGAAATCAGCATTGGGGCCATGCAACCTCACGAGATCTCTACCACTGGGTAAACCAGCCAATCGCCATTTACCCAGGTGCTAAAGGAGAGGGCATCTTCACCGGATCAGCGGTCATCGATGTCAACAACACCAGCGGCTTCTTCCCCAACCAGGCAAACGGCGTAGTTGCTATCTACACCCTCAACACAGCCAAGGAAGAAGTTCAGGAAATCGCTTACTCACAAGATGGTGGCTACACTTTCACCAAGTATTCCGGCAACCCAGTCATCTCCATCAACAGCACGCAATTCCGTGATCCGAAAGTCATCTGGTACGCGCCCACCCAGTCATGGGTTATGGTCGTCTCGTGCGCGCAGGACTTTGTGATCGGCATCTACACATCCAAGAACCTAAAGCAATGGACCCACGCCTCGAACTTCAGCCATCACGGTCTTCTAGGCCTCCAATACGAATGCCCCAACCTCGTTCAAATTCCTATGCTTGCCAACGCCTCCATCACCGACCCCCTGAATCCCTCCAACTTCGCATCCACCTCAATGTACATGCTCGCCATCAGCATTAACCCCGGCGCCCCACTAGGCGGCTCTATCACGGAATACTTCCCCGGCACCTTCGACGGCACAACCTTCACCCCCGTCGACGAAGCCGCCCGCATCGCCGACTTCGGTAAAGACAACTACGCCGGCCAATGGTTCTACGGCATCCCGCCCACCTCCCCGCAAATCAGCATCGCCTGGGCCAGCAACTGGCAGTATTCGCAAGTCGTGCCCACAGGTCCTCTTGAGAACTTCCGCTCCTTCATGACCCTCCCCCGCCGCAACGTCCTCGCCAACACAACCCGCCAGCCCTACCAGCTCGTCTCCATCCCTTACGACCTGTCGCCCCTCTACACCACCTCCTCATCCCTAGCAAACACTACCACCGCGAACGCCTCCCTCCTCTACGACTACGGCATCACTGTCCCCAGCGGCGCCCTCTACTTCACCATGAATGTCACATCCATCCCTTCAGCCAACGTAACCGGCACCGCGAACTTCACCTTCCTCTCTTCCGTGACGGGCGAGTCGATCCGCGGAGGCTTCTTCTTCGGCGGGGACACCCCCTTCTGGATCAACCGCGGCTATATCCGCGGGTTCGACAACCCGTTCTTCACGGATAAATTCAGCACCACCAACCTTGTTGACCCTGACACATCGACTTTCAGACTCGAGGTGGTGATCGATAGGAGTATTCTGGAGGTCTTCCTAGATGGAGGCGTAAGGAGCGCGACGACGACTTTCTTCCCCGAGGGACCATTGGATACGCTGATGATCTCGACGGGGGGTCTGAATCCGGGTGTCAAAGTCAGCGCGGCGGTGTGGGGGCTGAAGAGCGCGTGGATGGCGGAGGAGAAGGGGGTTAATGGGACGGTGTTGGGGAATGTGACTAGTGGTATGATGATGGGGCAGAGGGTGAGGAGGGATAACATGGGGCATGTTGATCTGAGAGACTACTGATTCAGTGCAGGAAAGGGGCTACAGTAGCCTATAATGCAGTCGCACAAGCTTGAAAAGGGGGTTCTTTGATTCCTGCACCAAGCCGTTAACATCTGCATACTTCTCATGCTCCGTATTACTGAATGATTCTTAACCAGTATGCATCGTAACTCCAGCAATTTCTGCTTCTTCATTCGAAACTTGCCAAGAGGTCCTGTCCATACTTCAAGCCTCAATACTGCCAGCCCCACATTACCCCACCACACCAGCCTCGTCTACCCTTCACTTCTATCAACTCCCTCTCACCAACTCACTTCTCCCCTTCCACCAACCCATTTCTCTCCGCACACTCATCATATTCAAAGTCCAATAACCCAAGCATCACAATCCCGCAATGTCCTACGACGATCAATACGGCGGTGGTGGAGGCGGAGGCTACGGTGAGCGTCAAGGCGGTGGGTACGGCCGCGAAGGCGGAGGAGGCTATGGCGGCGGCGGAGGAGGAGGCGGCTACGACAACGACCGCCAAGGCGGCCACAGCGGCGGACGCGAGCAGCACGGCCGCGACGATAACTACGGTGGTGGGCGTCACGAGCAATCCTCGTACGGCGGCTCCGGAGGAGGCCGCGACCAATACGGCGGTGGTGGAGGAGGCCGCGATCAGTACGGCGGCGGCCCCGGCAACAACATGAACTTCCAAGGCGGCGGCGGCGGCGGCGGGCAATCCGACCTCAACGGCGCGCTCTCCCACGCCCAGCAGCATGGCTCCGGGGGCGCGAACGAGGAGGGCATGTTCAGCGGCGTGCTGGGCCGGCTGCAGGGTCGTGCGCCGCAGGGGGGCGTGGATGAGCAGGCGATGGTGGGGGCGCATGAGCGGATGTATGGTGGAGGGGGGGGTGGGGGGCAGCAGCAGCAGCAGCAGCAGCATGGGAGTGAGACGGTGGGGGCGGGGGCGGCGATGGAGGCGCTGAAGATGTTTACGGGGGGAGGGGGGGGTGGTGGTGGTGGTGGTGGGGGGGGGATGATGGGTGGGGGCGGGGGAGGGGGGGGAGGGGGGGGGCAGAATGCGTTGGTGGGGATGGCGATGGGGCAGGCGAGTAAGCTGTTTGATCAGCAGAGTAAGCAGGGGAAGCTGGTGGGTTGCTGCGTACTCCCGTCCCTCCTGGTTTGTCCTTTATGTATGCGATGCTGACGACGGGTGGTTGGTGCAGGATCCCTCCGCCAACAAGGAGTCTGCGGTGCAGCAGGCGGGCGAGATGGCGCTGAAGATGTACATGGGCGGGGGGAGTGGAGGAGGTGCGGGTGGGCTGATGAGTCTGGCCAGCAAGTTCATGTGAGGTGGGAGGCTACAGGAGTTGACTGCCTGGAGAGAAAAGTGGGATCAGATAGCATGGTACTGGAGACGGGAAAAATGAGCATACACAGCATGGAGTGGAAAATCCCTGGTTGGCGATCTGGACTCTGTTTCATTGGAATGTGACATCGATCTCGTTCAGTGCTCCTTGTTGCTGCTGTGACACCGTGATCTCTCTCTCCTCCCCACCGCTCAACCTCCTCCAAACCCCAGAGGGCCGCTCCTCTGCAATCGAGAGTCCCTCTCCCATCCTACCTCCTTCCTCCACCGCCTCCACCACAATCCTCCATCCCCATCCAGCACCCTGATTCCTTCCCCCCTTCACCTTCCCATCTCACTCTCCACCACCGCTCATCTGCTTCACCCGCCGTGATCGTCAAAACCCCGCCCCCAACGTCTTCTCGACTCAAGCATCCCAAGTTCCGTGACCGAAGTTCCTACGCACGTCTGACGAACACGCCCTCCTCCCCCTCGACCGCTGGGATGGCCATCACACGCGTCGAGGAACACGAGAGCGCGGCTTGTTTCGGGGGTTGGGTTGTCGTAGGTGATGCTGTTTGGTAGAAGGGGGTTCGTTTCGATGGCGATATGGGTCATTGAGCGCGGTAAAGGCTGTGTGATTGTTGTGGAGTACAAAAACGCACTGCTGACTTTCTGCCCAAGGTACTCGGTAGAAGTTGGTGGGGATCGACTTTTCGGTGGAGATGGGGGTTTGGGTTTCGAGCTGGACCCGTGGCGGTGAGGGTTGGGAGCGAGAGCATGGGAGCCAGGCGCCGGCGAGAGGCGAAATGACCTTTTGGCGTTGGTAGGTGGGACTCGAGCTGTGGATGGGGATGAACGATGCCGTGATGGCTGTGACTGTTGGAGAGAGCGCTTTGAGGTATCAGATGCGAGTCTTCGAGATCGATAAGAGTGGACGAATGGGAGAGAATTTGAGGGGCGTTGTCAATGCTTTTGCGGTAGGGTGAGAGTCATGGTTGGTGCTCATGGGCTCTGGACCGGTATATGGACGCGAGGCCAATTGCTATGGCCATGGCTTTGTGTTTTATCAAGGGGTTGGCTTGTGGAGAGGTGGGTATGGCCAAGCTCGGGCATGGAGTCGTGTTTCTGTAGAGCTTTCCGGGCTAGGGGGCGAAGGTATTTTACTTGAAATTCTGTTTGAGCAGCATTCTTTGCAGGGGGTAGGGGTAGTGGGCTTGTTTGGTTTCGGAGCGAGTATGGGGCTGTGAGGCGAAGAAGGAAGATTGCATGGCTAATTCATGATGGGTGGAAGGTGTGAACACAATTCAGGGGTGCAGAGATGGACACAAGCAATACTTCAGACGATAGATCCATCAACAGTAGAGATAGAATATCAGAACCGAGGTACAAGCTGTAAAAGCATTGAGAAGGCCACCGCAGGTTTTTTTTAAAGATAATAAGGAAGTTTCGAAGTTAATATTGGCGCAGGAAAAACTAACAGCCTGGAAGGACGAAGCAAGGAGAAAGAGACTGCATAAAACGTTGAATCTACGCTGTGTATGTACGAGCTCGAATCTTAAAGTACCAATAGTCTAAGGATCGAAATAACTGGGAAAGTGAGGAAGATTATCTCCCATAACCATTAACCTAGACGGTCGAGATATTGATGATAGATCTCGTTTTTACAGGGACGAAAGGTGATGCCTGATGTGGTGGCAGAGTGAGGTCCACGCTTCATAGTGTAAGCTTTCTCTGGATGGCGAGTCTTCTCTGTAATACTTAGATACTCACTCATGAGACGAAAATTCTTGACTCATGCGGAGGAACAGGAATGAAATATAAATCTTTCCCAGAGCACCTATAGTGAAGCCGATACCAGAGCACAGGGTGAGCGTGGTCATTCAAAAAAGATCAGAGAGGACGCAGTAACTATCTTCTCACTCAGGTGTCTAGGACTAGCGCCAAGAGATTTGCCCCTCCACCAAAGCTGTTCCACACCGTCGTTAGGACGCTCTCAAATACTTGTGCAGCTCCTCCATAGCTCCGAAAGATCATCAACGAATATACAAGTAAGAAGTATGGACATCGAAAGAGAAGACCAATATATACACGTTACCCAACGCATTCCCGTTCCCCAACCCCCTATGTGGGCCACCTCCCCTCTCCTTGCCAATGACCTTGGTCCACCTAGTCCCCAAACAAATGACCACATCCCCAACGTCTCTCCACGCCAGGCGCCCCTTCCCCCTTCCACAGATCATCCTCGAAGCTAAAAAATACACTCTTCCCACCCACCACCTTCTTGATACTCTCGACCGCCTCCTTCTGCTCCGCTACGCCAGGCCTCGCCGCCCCATTCGCCTGTCCCTGATTCGGCCACCCAGTCTCCAGATTATACGTCTCCTTCCCAGGACACACCGTTGCCAGCATGCGAAGCTCAGTGGCGACGAATTCTCCCGCGGACGAGGCGCTAACGTCGGCATTGAAGAAGGGGTGAATGTTTGCCGAGGCGACGTCCATGGCGGGGCAGAGCGTGGAAGAGTACTGCTGCAGGATGTTGATGGGCTCGGTGGTTGTGACGGGCCCGCTGTAACCGGCGGCTTTGAGCGTGGATCGCGCGCTTGCGAGGAAGCTGACAAGCGCGCTGGCCGTGCAGTAGCCGTTGAAGACAGCCTCGTTGCCGATGACGACCATCTCAACGTTCTCGTAGTTGCCGTTCGCCCAGGAAGTGATCTCGCCAACCTGCGATTCTGCGCCGGAGATGCCCGTCTCGGAGATGAAGACGCCCAGGACAATTCTCAGGCCGTGGGATGCGGCGGCGGTGCCAACTTTCTGCAGACCGGAGCAGTCGGTGCTGTATAGTCGGACGGAGATGAAGCCTTTGGAGGTGATGGAAGCGATGTCCGCGGCGACAGCCGAGAAGGACTTGCAGCCGCCAGTGGAGGTGTAAGGTGAGTAGGTCATGCACCATTGGGAGCCGCCGGTGGTGATCGGGGCGGAGGCATGTTAGTGAGGTGAGGAAGAGACTTTTGGCTTTGCAGCAGGAGCTTGCGCCGCAGGTTGAGAAGGTGTTGTAAGAGCTTGGGCTGGGGCTTGCAGGGCTGGGGTTTCTGGTTTCGGGGCCGGCGCTGGGGCGGCGTAGATTGGCGAGATGGCTGATTCTGAGCTTTTGGGGTACGATGCAGCATGGTAGTCTGGGACAGCTGGCTGGTGAGCTTCGAATTTGACAGGCGCCGGCGCTGGGGCGGCGTAGATGGGTGAATTTGCTGATCCAGAGCTTTCAGGGGTGGATGTGGCATGATTTTCCGATGAAGCTGGGTGGGGAGATTCGGATTTGACAGGCGCCGGCGCTGGGTGAGAAGAAGATGCGTGCACATTTGGCTTCTGAGACGCCGGGGCCGGCGTTGAATGGGAACTTAATTCGACTGGCGATGCGGATGAGGCGGACTTTGCCTCTGGGACGACAGTTACTTGGACATGCACAGTCTCGGTATTCTGCACTGTTGTGGTGTTGGGCTGGATGTCCTGGACCACTACGATTGGATATCAGTCAAGAGATCACATTGCCCGATTTTATCAATTGGCTACCTACACGTTGCAGCACCGGTAAAGGTCGTGTAGTAGGTCGTACAACCGCACGTCGCATTGTTGCTCTGCTCCGCAAGACCTCGGACCTTGTTGTGATACATCTGATGCCCATCATGCGGACCAGCGATGGCGTGTCGAACCAGAGCCGACAGCGCAGCAGCGCAGAATGACCTCATGATGGAGATGTTGTAGGAGACGCGGTAGACAAGGGATTAGGTGTCGCTAGAATGAAATAGATATTATTCAAGTCGTATCTGCAATTATGTTTTCAAAGAACGTCCGCTGAAGGAGTGAAGCGGTGAGTTCGACACACAGCAAAGGTGTCAAAATCTAGTAGGAAAACTCGAAGAGTCAGGCAGTGAGAAAGAGAGGTCTGGGGGCGCCATCGTCTTCAGTAATAATAACGATGGCGTTGGGGGAAGAGAGGCGGGAAATGAGAGCATCCTAGAAGGGTTAAGATGGATGAAGCCGCGATACTTGGCGCCTGTGATTAGCCTCAAGTCTATACGGCCAAGATCTGGGGTAACAGTGAGCAAGCGAACAAGTAGAGATGTCCTTTTATCGGCGTGTATCAAGCAGTCGAGTCATGGTGGTGAGAGTCTTGAGACGAGGTCTAAGGATTGCTCCATAGTGCTGTGTACAGACCGTACTTGGGACACCGACAACTTGTGGCCATTGTCTTTGTTCGCACAGCTGCGTAAGGATACTTGATAGCGAAGAAGTCGATCTTAGTTCCCCGCGTAATGAGGGGAAATTAGACGAATGAGTAATGACTGAAGGCATACAGCAATAATTAGTACATCCAGCTCACCGCGCTAACAGAATTTATGGCCTAGTTTAGACTAGCTTAGCAGCCGAAATCTTCTTTGACCTCCTGGAGTCCTGGCGGCAACGACTTCCCGTCCGAGGTACTCCTAGAGGACTACCCTGAGGTACGATGAAGTTGTCATCATTCAAAGAGAGGGACAAAATCCCACCGGAATGGACCGGAATCAGGATTAGAAGCATCATCATGCAGGCTCAGCAAGATGTTGGAACGCTGAGCCGCCGCCGACTCCTGCACAAACAGAATGTCACTCACCACATCTCGAACATGGTCCGTATCCCTCGGTATACTTTGGAAATCAAGATCCTTGACTAGTATTGCTGTCGGTGTCTCTACGTTCACTGTTTCCCTCGCAGTTTAGTAGCTTATTGGTATTCTGAGCGTACTTGCTATTCATATTGCCCCCTTCAATGTTTTAAACCGGTGGCAGATCTTCGTCCACTCTCTCGGCGTGCTGCGTCAAGATACACATTATTAGGGCTCTGCGCTGATCTCTCCACAGAGAGTCGGCCTTCCAAAGCATCACCTCTTCCTCCTCTTGATAATAGAAACGATCGCCGGGTCTGAGGCACTGCTGGAGTACTCTATCTGCGGGCATCGCCGGAGCACCGAGAATGTGTGACGCCTTTGAGACTGGATCAAACGTGCTTTACACATGTAGCATCTCCGAGGGACTTATTGACGGATTTTGGGAAAAAGAATTTGATAAGACGGTAAAGCAAGTAGCGGACAGCGGCGTGCACGCAACAGCTCCCAACATCAATCCACATGTAACAACTTCTTGTTAGCCATGGCTCCTTCTTCTTCGTCCTTGGTTGTCGTGGGTTGACACGTAGGTCATGATCTCCGAGGCCAAGTCCTCCCACTTTCCTACATAGATTGTCCCCCCCTTCTTTGGTTGATCTATTTGTTGTCTGAGCATGCAACACTGGAACGTCCCTTGCATGCATGTTTTTCGAGGCTATGAAGCTCCTATTCATGTACAACGTATCTCCCAAGTCCAAAGATCCAGCTCAGAAGCAAGTAACTGAAAAAAACTCCCTATCTCAACGCAACGCAGAAATACAGTAACAGCAATACCATGCGCCCGCCCCTCTACCACCACCACCCAGCCTGAGACGTAACCCGGCAGCAGTCGATCGGTCCAGTAAAGAGACCGAGACATACCTGCCGGGCCGTCGATCAGGTTTAATCAAATTAGTCAGCCACTAATCCCCCAGCTACAAAACCAGATCGACAGCAGTCGATCGCTCCACTAAAGGACCGAGACATGAACCTGCAAAAAAAAAACAATAACTCCGTTGCCTACCATTCGCCAACTCCGTACTGCGCGCATGAATGTGGATGCGTATCAATTTCGTTGAATCCCTGGGACGGGACTCCCATCGAAATCTTCACGATCTAAAGGAAAACCTTGTTAGGACTTTCGGTGCGTTAAGAGTCTTCGGGCGGCATACCTAGTAATAGGGAGAAGACTGGTAAGGTTTTTGAGATCAAAATCAGGACAAACACGCTGAAAACAAGAGCCAAGGTGAGAAAGATCTCCTCACAGGAATCTATCTTTCCTGGGCTTCGGCGTGCAGCTGTCCGTGGACGAATGCTTCCATCCTCCGTCCAGGCCCCGGTGGTAAAAAGAATTGAACCCAAAATCCTGCTGACGTCTCAACGGTACCTTGGGATAACGATGCCAAGAGCCCAGGAATCGCTCTGCATCACCTTCGTAAGTATGCGATAGGTCGAGACTAAATCGACGCTGAGGTAACGGGGCCCACGGCACAGGACGGAACCGCTCGCCTGACGGCAGTGTCAATGCCTTCTGTGAATGTTGCTTCCGCATCTCGTCTTCCTCTCGCTGTTTCAATTCCTGCGCGATCCGTTGCTCTTCCTGTCGACGGTGTTCATTACAGATCTTCCTCCCGTCCAAGTGAACGAGTTGCTCACTCGAGAGTGGTTGAGCGCATAGCTCACATGTCTCAACTCTTCTATCGTCCGGCCCAACGTCAACAAGAATGTGGATACCGAAGATGACAGCGATAGGGATGACGACGACGGAGTAAGCGGCGCTAGCTTGGATGATGAAAGCTAACCACCAGTCGACGCGATTCTCCCGCTCGTAATCTTCTTTGGTCCAGAAGAGGAGGAAGCGATAAAGTAACCAGCCGATAGATCCGAGGGTCCCCAACCGACAAACATAGCCACCAACCCAGAAGAGAGTTCGCAAGATGCCGATTGTAAGGCCCTGTAAGAATGTGCCAATTGCGGATAATGGCTCGTAAATGCGGCTCCACAGGTGTTCATAAGTTGTCCTTATGACCCCTTTCGGGCCAGGAAGGGGCGGCAGTGGGGTCCATCCCCCAGTCCTACTAAACTCCTCTTCCTCTTTCTCCTTTGCCAGTCTCATCGCCTCCATCTTCTTTCTCCGCTTAGCGGCGCGGTTCTCGCGGCCGGCGTCCGCTGCTAAGAGCAAGGCAAAAATTCCAAGCCCAAAGATGAGGGAGACAAGATACAAGAGTGCGGTCTTCAAAGAATGCAAGAGCGTACCTCCTGATGTGGCTGTAGATGCGCCGTTGACACTGGTCTTCGGCTCAGCTGAGGGGGGATGTCTTCTCGCTGCTCTCGGGGTGTAGGAGTTCTCTCCGGGCTCCTTCTCATCGACGCCCCACCGACGCGTCTCATCCAGTTCCCAATCAGCAGTCGTCGTGCTATCGAGATACCCACGCTCTACCCGCTCCTCTCGCCCCATGGTATCGTACTCCCGACGCCGGTACTCCTCCCGACCAGCAGCATCCCTCGATGACGCCAACGCCTCTCTCACCGCGCTCTGATACCTAACTAACATCTCCGTATCCATATCCGCCAGCTCGCTCAGCATAATCACCGACGTCGGCTCCACAGTCACCACCATCTCCTCACCCATCTCCAGCCCATACCCATACCCATCCCCATCAAAATTAACATCAATATCCTCAAACCCCCACACCTTCTCACCGCCACCATCATTCGCCGGCCTGCCGACCCATTCCCCAAACCGCTGCAACCGACACAGCAGCCGACAGCGCGTGACGCCAGGGACAGGTTTTGGGATCGTGAAGGGCGTGAGGGAGGGGAAGAAGAAATAGACGATGAGGTAGTAAACGAGGAAGGCGGAGATGACGCGTAGGTAGTTGCGGGTTCGGCGCTCGCTCGCGCGGATCTGGGATTTCATGTGCCGGATTTTGGCGCGGTCGGGGTCGTGGAGCTGGTCGTTGGGGTCCATTGTTTGGGGTCTTGGGGTT
>JAABUS010001906.1_pt1 | contig 42250 bp, 46 predicted proteins | sample 5560161 | NCBI WGS metagenome assembly JAABUS01 (sample SAMN10711885, study PRJNA513376) | rock metagenome | isolation source: Antarctica rocks | place: Antarctica: Victoria Land, Trio Nunatak nord | collected 2016-01-04
GCCACCGGGATGACCGGCACGCCGTCCTCGCGCGCCTGGCGGCCGAGGTCGCCGCCGCTCGTGACGACCACTCGCCGGGCGCCCAGCGCGCTCGCCGCCTCGTAGGCGGCGAGCGTCTCCTCGGTGACCCCGGAGTAGCTGGCGCACAGGACGGTGGTCTCCGGCGTCGTCCATGCCGGCACCTCGTAGTCGCGGATGAGGACGATCGGCCGGGTCGCGCGCACGCCGAGCGCGGCGCGGGCCAGCGCACCGCCTATGGCCGAGCCGCCCATCCCGGCGATGACCAGCCCGCCCGCGGCGTCGTGGGGCTCGACGCCGGCGCTCTGCGCCTTCCACGCCGCGTCGCGGAGCTGGTCGGGAAGGTCGAGGATGTCGCTCAGCTGGTCCGCGGCGTCGACCTGCTCGATGCGCTCGCGGGAGAGCGCCCCGCTCAAAAGAGGATCGCCCCGTCGGGCAGGGTCACGCCGGGGAAGATGCGCACGCCCGCCCGGAGCATGTTGCCCGCGCCCACGGTGACTCCCTCGCCGAGCACCGCCTCCTGCTCGACGTGGGTGCCGTCGCCCACGCGGGCTCCCGCCGCGACGATGCAGTCGCGCAGCGTGCACCCCGCACCGATCTCCGCCCCCGACAAGATGACCGCCCGCTCGATCGTGGTGTTGGTGCCCACCTTCACGTCGCGGCCCAGCACCGCGAGGCTCCCGATCTGCGCCCCCTCGGCGAGCTGGCAGCCGTCGTCGACGAGCGCGGGCGGAATCATCCGGCCCTCAGACTCCACGCGGTCCCCGACGGCGAGGAAGCCCTCGCCGAAGCGGTCGCGCACCGCGGTGCGCACATTGCCCTCGATGATGTCGAAGGTACCCCGCAGGTAGCGGTGCGGCGTACCGATGTCCAGCCAGTAGCCGTTGGAGGGAAACGCGAAGAGGCCGTTCCCGATCAGCCGGGGAAAGACCTCGCGCTCGATCGAGACGTTCTGGTCCGGCGGCACTCCGTCGAGCACCTCGCGCTCGAGGACGTATGCGCCGGCGCTGATGAGGTTGGAGTCGATCTGGTCGTGGGAGGGCTTCTCCACGAACTCCGTGATCGCCCGGTCCTTCTCGAAGCGCACCAACCCGTAGGCGGTCGGGTCCTCGACCGGGGTGAGCGCCAGCGTTCCCCGCGCTCCCGTTCGGTCGTGCTGGGCCATCTGCGCGGTCAGGTCCATGTCGGTGAGGACGTCCCCGTTGAGGACCAGGAAGCGCTCGTCGAGCAACGACTCGGCGAACTTGACGGCCCCGCCGGTCCCCATGGGCCGCGGCTCCTCCACGTAGCGCAGCCGGACGCCGAACGCCGACCCGTCGCCCAGGACGTTGCGCATCCCGGAGGCGAGGAAGCCGCACGAGATGACGACGTCGTCGACCCCGTGGCCACGCAGCCAGTCGATCATGTAGGAGATGAACGGCCGGTCGACGAGCGGGATCACCGGCTTGGGGACGGTGGAGGTAAGCGGCCGCAGCCGGGTTCCTTCGCCTCCGGCGAGGATGAGTGCCTGCATCAGAGCTCCCTAGCGCCTACCGACGCCCTCGTAGTCCAGGCCGGCGCCGCGCACGATGCTCGGGTCGAGGAAGTTGCGCCCATCCACGACGAGCGTACCGTTCATTCGCGAAGCCACCCCGCGCCAGTCGAGCTCGCCGAATTCGGGCCACTCGGTGACCAGCACGACGGCGTCGACGCCGTCGGCGGCACCATCTGCGGAATCCGCGAAGGCAACCCCCCGGATGAGCTTGCGCGCCTCCTCCTCGGCGACCGGATCGTAGGCCGAGACATGGGCCCCGTCAGCCTGCAGCCGCGCCGCGAGCACGAGCGAGGACGCCTCGCGCATGTCGTCGGTGTTGGGCTTGAAAGCCAGCCCGAGCAGAGCCACCCGCTTGCCCACCAGCGAGCCCAGATGCTTCTGGAGCTTTGAGATCACCCGCCGCTTCTGAAGCTCGTTGACCTCGATGACGGCGGTCAGGAGCTGGAAGTGGTAGCCCGAATTACCAGCAAGTTGCTTTAAAGCACTCACATCTTTGGGAAAACAGGAGCCGCCGAAGCCAATACCCGGCTGGAGGAACTTCGGGCCGATGCGGTCGTCGAGGCCCATGCCCCGGGCGACCTCCTGCACGTTGGCGCCGGTCTCCTCGCACACGTTGGCGATCTCGTTGATGAACGAGATCTTGGTGGCCAGGAAGGCGTTGGAGGCGAGCTTGACCATCTCGGCCGAGGCGACGTCGGTCCGGACGGTCGGCGCGTCGAGCGGCGCGTAGAGGTCCACCACCGCGTCGCCGGCCCAGTCGCCCTCGTCACCGACGACGACGCGGTCGGGGGCCAGGAAGTCGGCGATCGCGCTGCCCTCCTTGAGGAACTCGGGGCAGGAGACGTAGGAGAAGCCCTCCTTGCCCTGACTGCGGAACATGCGCTTGATGGACGAGCCCGTGCCCACGGGCACCGTGGACTTCATGACCAGAGCGTGGCGGTCGGACGGCGGCATGGCCTCGACGACGGCGTGCACGGAGCTGAGGTCGGCGTCGCCGGAGTAGGTCGGCGGGGTCCCCACCGCGACGAAGAGCAGCCGGGCGTGCTCGAGCGCGGGGGCCAGGTCCGTCGAGAAGTGCAGCCGGCCCTCGTGCTTGCGGACGAGCTCTGCGAGGCCGGGCTCGTAGATCGGGATCTCGCCGCGCTCGAGCATCGCGACCTTCTCGGGGTCGATGTCGACGCACCACACCTCGCTGCCGAGCTCTGCGAAGCCGGCCGCCGTGACGAGCCCGACGTAGCCCGTGCCGATGACTCCGATGGGCTCGCGGTCGACGCTCATGAAGCGGCGAAGGCTACCGCGGGCGCCGGGAGCGACGCGATCAGCCGACCTTGCGAAGCGACTTCGCGATGCCGGTCATCTCCCTGTTCTTCAGCGACGAGGTGAGCGTATTGGAGACCCAGTAGACGGCCTTGCTCGACTTCCAGGCGATCAGGCGGATGCGCTTTCCGTCGTAGTAGACCTGGAACGTGCGCCCGCCGATTCGCTGGTTCTCGTGCGGCTCGGCGAGAATCGGGGGATCGCGCCAGCTCGTCGCCTGGACGCCGTAGTACTCGCCGATCCCGCCCTTCTTCAAGACCATCCGGTAGGACCCGTAGCTGTTGCCCTTGGCGCGGATCCGGTAGACGCGCGGAACGTCGACGTAGGTCGAGCCGGGAATGCGCAGGCGCGGGAAGTAGACGGGGTAGGGGACCTTGCCGGCGACGGCGATCGCCTGGTCCTCGCCGGCCTTCAGCGCGTCCTCGAGGTTGGCGCCGCCGACGTTGCGCTTGCGCTGGCGCTTGCGCAGGCGCGCGGCCGCCTTCTCCTCCTCGGTGCCCTCTAGCTTGGGCTCGTTGCTGACCTGGCTGCGGCCTTCCAGGAAGGCGTCGATCGCGCTGGTCAGCTTGCCGGGGTCGTACTGGAGATAGGTGTCCTTCGGGTCGTTCGGGATGATCGCCGGGAACTCGACCTGCGCGACCGGCTTGTTGCGGGCCGAGAAGAGCGCCAGCTTGAGAAGACGGAGTACCTGGCGGCTCTGAGTCAGACCGCGGTCGGTATCGGAGTACTTGCCGAAGATCCGGACGAGCTTGCGGCGCTGGGTGAAGAGCTTTCCGGAGCTGACCTGGGCCTTCCCCTGGCGCAGCACGTCCTGCTGCCGTGCGGCGCGCACGAGGTCGTTGTCCTCCTCGCGGAAGCGTGCATAGTCGAGGGCCTGCCTCCCGCAGAGCTTCTGATAGCCGGGCTTGATGTCGATCGCGGCGAAGGCGATGTTGTTGTTGAAGTACCGGCGATCGACATCGACGAAGATGCAGTTGATCGAGTCGATGATGTCCTCGAAGCCGCTGAAGTTGACGTTGACGACGTGGTTGATCTCGATGCCGAGCAGCTGCTTGATCGTCTTGAGCGCCAGCCTTGGGCCGCCCTCGTCGTAGGCGCGGTTGATCTTGTCGCTTCCGACGCCCGGGATGAACACCTTGAGGTCGCGCGGGATGCTCATCAGCGTGATGGCGTCCGCCTGCGGATTGAGGCGCACCAGCATCATCGTGTCCGACCGCGCGCCGCCGGCGAGCGGATCGGTCGTCGAGACCCGCTTGTCCGAGCCCAGCAGGAGGATCGTCTGCGGCTCGCCGGCGTCGGCCTCGGTGATCTCGTTGGGGTCGAACTCGATCGGCTTGCCGCCCAAGCTCAGCGCGCCGGCGATGTCGCGCACCTCCATGAAGCCGGTCGTGGCCGCCGAGGCCGCGGCGAGCAGAACGATGATCGCGCCCCCCGCGAAGAAGCGCTTGAACATCCCCGCGCTGGCCTTCGGCGGCCGCCCGCTCATCGTGCGAGCTCCTCGCGCGCCGCGGCGGCTGCCGGATCGGCGACCACGGCCGCGGTGGCCGGGTCGGCCACTCCGCCGTTGCGCCCTCCGTGGCGTTCGAGCCAGTCGGGAAGCTCGCGCACGAAGTCGCCCAACGCCCGCCGGTAGGTCGCCAGCGACGGGATCGAGACCCACTCCTCGGGCCCGTGATGGCCGCCCCCGATCGGGCCGAGCTCAACGGCCGGAATGCCGGCCTCGAGGAAGGAGACGGCGTCGGAGGACCCGTCGCGCCCGACGCCCAGCACCTCACCGCTCGTGGAGCGGCCGACGGCCTCGCGCAGGGCGCGGACATAGGGATTCGAGGGCGAGACGATGGCCGGGACCCGGGTGAAGGTCCTCCCTACCACGACGTCTGGGATCGCGGAGATCTGCGCGATCAGGTCGGCCGGATCCTGACCGGGCAGGTAGCGGATGTCGACGTCGACCACACAGAGGTCGGGAACCTTGTTGAGCGCATCGCCGCCCATGATCCGGCCGAGGTTGATCGACGGCCGGTCGAAGAGCTCGGAGGACTCGCGGGCGAAGGGCAGCGACTCGAGTGCCCGGAAGACGTCGACGGCCTTGAGCACGGCGTTGTCGCCCAACCACGGCGTCGAGCCGTGCGCCGCGGTCCCCGAGACCTCGAGGCGCAGGACCAGGACACCCTTGGCTTGGACTCCGATGTGGAGGTCCGTCGGCTCGCCGGTGATCGCGAAGTCGGCACGCATGCCGCCGGCCACCAGGGCGTCGGTCGAGCGGTCGTCGATCTCCTCGGACTCCTCGTCGGGGGTGCAGACGAACCGGACGCGGACGCGATCCTGGGCCGCCGCGTCCTCCATCGCGCACAGCATCCCGGCGAGCGCGCCCTTCATGTCATATGCGCCGCGGCCGTAGAGCCTCTCGCCCTCCACCCTGGCGTCGAACTGCCCCGGGCGGCCGGGGACCACGTCGAGATGGCCGTGGAAGATCACCGCCGGCCCGTCGGTGGGCCCGACGTCGGCCATGACCACCGGCAAACCCTGGTGCTCGTACTCGATCACTTCGATGTCGCGGAATTCGAGGCAGCCCTTGACGAATCCTGCGGCGCTGCGCAGGCCGTCGTTCGTGGAGGTGTCGTATCCGATCAGCCGCTCCGCAAGGGCCCGCTCGTCCATCGGCGGAAGGATAGGGACGTCACGCCAGCCCTCTCCTCCGAGCGCACTTGATTTGTAAGTGAGTAATCACTTACTCTGCTGGACGTGGCATCTGTCGCCCCTCCGCCTACCCCCTCCGGCCGCCTGACGGCCGTCGAGCGCCGCGAGCAGCTTGTGGCGGCGGCGATCACGGAGTTCTCCCTCGCTGGGCTGGCGGGCGCCTCGACGGAGGCGATCGCGCGGCGGGCCGGCATCTCGCACGGCTACCTGTTCCGCCTGTTTCGCACCAAGCGCGAGCTCTTCCTCGCGGCGGTCGACGCCTCATTCTCCCACGTCCTCGACACCTTCCGGCACGCCGAGGAGCAGCGGGAGCCCGGCGAGCGCTTCCAGCGGGCCCTCGGTTACAGCTACACCGCCTTGATCGAGGATCGCAAGGAGCTGCTCTTCGCCTTCCACGCCTATGCCGCGTGCGGGGACGAGGACATCCGCGCCCGCGTGGAGATGCGCTACATGGAGATCTTCGACTGGGTCCGCACCGCGGGGGAGCTGTCGGTGGACGAAACGCGCCTGTTCATGGCCGCCGGGCTGCTCATCGCGGTCGGCACCGCGATCGGCAACGACAACCTCTCACCGGATGGCACCTGGACCGGGCGGGTGAGCGGGCTGACGGCTCGTGGGCCGCGCGGGTGAGCGAGCCGATGGCCCGTGGGCTGGGCGGGAGCGGGCCGACGGCTCGTGGGCCGGGCGGGAGCGGGCCGACGGCTCGTGGGACCGGACGAGTCGGCGGACGGTGACCGCATGATCACAGCGCTCACGGCGCTCGTGACCCGTCGCCCCCGCCGGGTCCTGCTCGCCGCGTCGTTCTTCCTCGTCGTCGCCTTCGTGCTCGGCGGGCCGGTCGCCGGCCTGCTCTCCACGGGGGACGACTTCGCTGACCCCGGGGCGCAGAGCGTCGCGGCGGCGGAGCGGATCGAGCGCGCCAGGGGGGTCGAAGCGGGCGCGTGGGCCGTTGTGCTCGTGCGCCCGCCGGGCGGCGACGCCGCCGGACCGGCCGGCATGCGGGAGACGGGCCGGGTGGCCGCGCAGATCAGGGCCGTCCCGGGCGTGGCGCGGACGGTGTCCTACGTGGACGGGCGCGACCACGCCTTCGTCTCCCGCGACGGCGACACGACCTACGTGGTCGCCTTCCTGCGCTCGGGGACCGACGGGGACGACGCCGCCGAGGCGCTGGAGGATCGTCTCGAGGGGCGGCCGGGCGTGACGCTCGGCGGCCGCGGCCTGGCCGGGCCGCTGGTCGGCGAGCAGGTCTCGAAGGATCTCGCGAAGGCCGAGCTGCTCGCCTTCCCTCTCCTCTTCCTTCTCTCTCTGTGGGTATTCCGGGGCTTCGTAGCGGCGCTCTTGCCGCTGTTCGTCGGCCTGTTCACGGTGATGGGCACCTTCCTCGCCCTACGCCTCGTCAACGAGGTCGAGCTCCTCTCGATCTACGCGCTGAACCTCGCCACCGCCCTCGGCCTCGGCCTGGCGATCGACTACTCGCTGTTCATGGTCTCGCGCTACCGCGAGGAGATGGCGGCCGGGGCCGAGCCGCGTGCGGCGCTGGCCCGCACGATGGCCACAGCCGGCCGGACCATCCTCTTCAGCTCGCTCACCGTCGCGGCCGCGCTGCTCTCGCTGCTCGTCTTTCCCCAGCGCTTCCTCTATTCGATGGGCATCAGCGGCGCGCTCGTCGCACTCATCGGGGCGGCTGTCGCGCTCACCGCTCTGCCCGCCCTGCTGATGGTCCTGGGCCGGCGGGTCGATGCGCTCGCACCGCGCGGGTGGCAGCGCCGCGGCGCAGACGCCGACGAGCACGGCTTCTGGTTTCGTCTTTCGCGTGGCGTGATGCGCCGGCCGCTGCCGGTCGCGCTGGTCACCGCAGCCCTCCTGGTCGCCTTGGGCCTGCCCTTCACGGGCATCAAGTTCACCGGCGTCGATGCGTCGGTGCTTCCTGACGGGTCTGCGCCCAAGGTCGTCGATCAGGCGCTCAAGTCGCAGTTCCCTCCGGGTCGCGACGAGCCGGTCAGCGTCGCCGTTGCGGCCCCGGAATCGGCGGGTCCGCGCGTAAAGGCCTACGCGCAGCGGCTGCGAGAGCTCGACGGCGCAGCCCAGGTCGCCCCGCCGCGCTTCCTGGGCCGCGGCACGTGGCAGCTCGAGGTCTTCTCGGAGCGGCCCGTCCTCGATGAGCGCTCGCTCGACCTGGTACGCGCGGTGCGCGGCGTCGCACCGCCCGGGCCGGCCCTCGTCGGCGGAGAGAGCGCCGTGTTCGTCGACCAGCAGACCGCGATCGGCGACCGCCTCCCGGTCGCGCTGACCATCCTCGCGGTGACCACGCTGGTGATCCTCTTCGCGATGACCGGCTCGGTGATCCTCCCGATCAAGGCGCTGGTCATGAACCTGCTCACGCTGAGCGCCGCCTTCGGTCTGCTGGTTCTCGTCTTCCAGGACGGCCGGCTTGAGGGCCTGCTCGACTACACCGGTCAAGGAGCGATCGAGTCGACCCAGCCGCTCGTGCTGCTCGCCGTCGCCTTCGGGCTGAGCACCGACTACGGCGTGTTCCTGCTGACCCGGATCAAGGAAGCGCGCGACGCAGGAGCCTCCAACGACGACGCCGTCGCGGTCGGCCTTCAACGGACGGGCCGGATCGTCACCGCCGCCGCCCTGCTCTTCTCGATTGCGCTGGGCGCCTTCGCGACCTCGGAGATCATCTTCATCAAGGAGGTCGGGCTGGGCACCGTCGCCGCGGTGCTGATCGACGCCACGATCGTCCGCGCCCTGCTCGTCCCCTCGCTCATGGCCCTTCTCGGCGAGTGGAACTGGTGGGCGCCCCGGCCACTACGCCGCCTGCACCAACACCTCGGGCTCCGGGAAGCACGCACCACGCCCTGAGCGTCGCGAATCGTCCCTGGCAAGGAAGCAGCCAGTGAAGTGTGCTCATGGCACACGAACTGGCGATGACGCCGCCAGGGGCGATAGCGCGGCGCTCAGGGGCGCTCAGCTGCCCTCCGCTATCTCCAGGAAGGCTTTCAAGCGCGCCTGCTCGCGCTCGGCAAGGCGGCGCTCCTCGGAATCCTCCTCGGCTCCCTCGAGCTCCTGCTCGGCTCGCTTGAGGCGGTCCTGGAGCTCTGAGGCGTCGAGGTCGTCGGGCGGGACGGCCTCCTCGACGAGGACGAGCACCCGGTTGCCGCCGATCTGCAGGTAGCCCTCCCCCTGGGCGAAGCGAATGACGTCGGAGTCTGACTTGTAGAGCCGCAGCTCGGTCGGGTCGAGGTTCGCCAGCATCGGCGTGTGGTTGGCCAGCACGCCGATCGAGCCGGTGACGGTCCGGGTCGAGACCATCTCGACCTCGTCGTTGAAGACCTCGCCCTCCGGGGTGAGGATCTCGACGGGGAATGGGGTGCGAGCCACGAGCTAGCCCTCGTCCTTGTCTTTGCCCTTGGCCTCCTCGACGACCTCGTCGATCGTCCCCTTGAGCAGGAAGGCCCGCTCCGGGATGTCGTCGTGATCGCCGGCGAGGATCTCCTTGAAGCCGCGGATCGACTCCGCGATCGGCACGAAGGCACCGGGGGCCCCAGTGAACTGCTCGGCGACGTGGAAGGGCTGGGACAGGAAGCGCTCTATCTTGCGCGCGCGCTGCACCGTCACCTTGTCCTCGTCGGAGAGCTCGTCGATGCCCAGGATCGCGATGATGTCCTGGAGCTCCTTGTAGCGCTGGAGGACCTCCTTGACCTCGTTGGCCGTCTCGAAGTGCTCCTCGCCGATGATGTCGGGCTTGAGGATCGTCGAGGTCGAGTCGAGCGGATCGACCGCGGGGTAGATGCCCTTCTCGGAGATCGAGCGCGAGAGCGTGGTGGTCGCGTTGAGGTGGGCGAACACCGAGGCCGGCGCGGGGTCGGTGAGGTCGTCGGCCGGTACGTAGATGGCCTGGACCGAGGTGACCGATCCGTTGCGCGTCGAGGTGATCCGCTCCTGGAGCTGGCCCATCTCGGTCTCCAGCGTCGGCTGGTAGCCCACCTGGGAGGGCATGCGGCCCAGCAGGGCCGAGACCTCCGAGCCCGCCTGGACGAAGCGGAAGATGTTGTCGATGAAGAGCAGCACGTCCTGCCCCTCGACGTCGCGGAAGTACTCCGCCATGGTCAGGCCCGACAGCCCGACGCGCATGCGCGCTCCCGGCGGCTCGTTCATCTGGCCGAAGACGAGGACCGTCTTGTCGATGACGCCCGACTCGGTCATCTCCAGGTAGAGATCGTTGCCCTCGCGGGTACGCTCGCCCACGCCGCAGAAGGCCGACAGGCCGCCGTGCTCCTGGGCGAGGTTGTGGATGAGCTCGAGGATGACCACGGTCTTGCCGACGCCGGCGCCGCCGAACAGGCCGACCTTGCCGCCCTTGGCGTAGGGGGCCAGGAGGTCGATGACCTTGATTCCCGTCTCGAACATCTCGTTGACCGGGGTGAGGTCTGAGACATCCGGGGCCGGGCGATGGATGGGCCAGCGCTCCTCGGTCTCGACCGGGTCGCCGTCGTCGATCGTCTCGCCGAGGAGGTTGAACAGGCGGCCGAGCGTCTCCTTGCCGACGGGCACCGTGATCGGGCCGCCGGTGTCGACCACCTCGGCCCCGCGCTGGAGGCCGTCGGTGGAGTCCATCGCGACCGCGCGCACGCGGTCGTCGCCCAGGTGCTGCTGGACCTCGACCACGAGGACTCCGTTGCCGTCGCCGTCGGCCTTGTCGCCGTCTTCTTCGTCCTCGTCGTTCTGCCCGGGACGAGCGATCTCCAGAGCGTTGTTGATCAGGGGGAGCTTGTCGGGGAAGAGGGCCTCTATGACCACGCCGGTGACCACCTCGACGCTCCCGATGTTTCGCCCGTCCTCCTCCTGCCCGTCTTCCTGGTCCTTCGCGTCCTTCTGGTCCTTCGCGTCCTTCTGGTCCTTGGGGTCCTCCTGGTCCTTGTCCTTCTGGTCCTCCTGGTCCTGCTCGCGCTCGTGCTCTTCTGTGCTGGCTTCCATGGGTCTCTCTTTGTCCTCGACGTTTGGCTAGGTCAGGGCGAGCAGCTCAGGTGATCGCCTCGGCGCCGGCGACGACCTCCATGATCTCCTGGGTGATCTCCGCCTGGCGGGCGCGGTTCATCTCCAGAGTCAGGTCGTCCAGCAGTTCCTTCGCGTTGTCCGATGCGCTGCGCATGGCCGTCATGCGCGCGCCGTGCTCGGAGGCGGTGGACTCGAGCAGCGCCCGGTAGATCGATATCTCGACGTAGTCGGGGACCAGGCGCTTGAGGATCTCCTCGGCGTCGGGCTCGTACTCGACGAGCGCGCGCTTCCCCCCCTGCCCGTCGCGGTCGTCGTCCTCGTCGGACTGATCGTCATCGTCCCCGTCATCGAGGATGCTGGCCTCCTGGAGCGGGAGCAGCGTCTCGTGGGTCACCTTCTGGGTGAGCGGCGAGATGTAGCCGTTGTAGATGATCTCGACGCGGTCGACCTCTCCGTCGATGTAGGCCGCCATGAGATCTGAGGCGATCTCGCGCGCGTCGGCGTAGGCGGGCCGGTCGGTGAATCCGGTGTAGGACTCTTGAACCTTCTTCCCGCGGAAGGCCAGCGAGGACGCCCCTTTACTGCCCGACGCGTACCAGGCGATGCTCTTGTCATCGTGCTCGTGGTCGCGCCCGGCCTGTATCCCACGCCGGACGATCTGGGAGTTGAAGGCGCCTGCGAGGCCGCGATCACCGGTGATCAGCAGCATGCCGACGGTGTCGACGCTGTCGTGCTCACTGAGGATCGGGACGTCGGGGATGTTGCCGGCGGCCTCCGCCGCCTCGCGCGTCATACGCCGGATGGCCTTGGCGTAGGGCCGCAGCGCTTCGATCCGCTGCTCCGCCTTGCGCAGGCGCGCCGCGGCGACCATCTGCATCGCCCGCGTGATCTTCTCGATGTTCTCGACGCTCGAGATGCGGTCCTTGACGTCTTGCTGGCTCACTTGGAGCTCTTCTTCTTGTCGTCTTCCTCGTCGTCCTCTTCCTCGTCGTCGTCCTCGTCGTCGTCGTCCTCGTCCTCGTCGTCGTCGTCGTCGTCGTCCTCTTCGTCGTCGTCCTCTTCGTCGTCCTCGTCCTCTTCCTCGTCGTCCTCTTCCTCGTCGTCCTCTTCCTCGTCGTCCTCTTCCTCGTCGTCCTCGTCCTCGTCGTCCTCGTCGTCGTCCTCGTCGGCGTCGCCCGAGGAGGCCTCTGAGTCTTGGCCGGAGTCGCCCTCCTCCAACGCCTCGAGGCCCTCCTCGTCGAGGTCGTAGCCGAAGTCATCTGCGAAATCGCTAACGGCGGAGTTGACGGCGTCCTGGGTGCCGTCGGACCAGTCGCCGTCACCGATCTTCTCGAGCAGGTCCGAGCTCTCGGAGCGCACGCGCTGGATGAGGCCGTCGAGGAACTCGGGCACTCGGTCCACGTCGATCCGGTCCAGGAACCCGTTGGTCCCCGCGTAGATCTGGATGACCTGGTCCTCGGCGGGCAGCGGCGAGCGCTCGTCCTGATTGAGCATCTCCACCAAGCGCTCGCCGCGGGCCAGCGTCTTCTGGGTGTCCTTGTCGAGCTCTGACCCGAACTGCGAGAAGGCCTCGAGCTCGCGGTACTGCGAGAGTTCGAGGCGCATGCGCCCAGCGACCTTCTTCATCGGGGAGATCTGGGCGCTCCCGCCCACCCGCGAGACCGAGATGCCGACGTTGATGGCGGGGCGCACACCGGAGTAGAAGAGGTTGGGCTCCAGGTAGATCTGGCCGTCAGTGATCGAGATGACGTTGGTCGGGATATAGGCGGCCACGTCACCGCCCTGGGTCTCCACGATCGGCAGGGCGGTGAGGGAGCCGCCGCCCTCGCCGTCTGAGAGCTTGCAGGCACGCTCGAGCAGCCTGGAGTGCAGGTAGAAGACGTCGCCCGGATAGGCCTCGCGGCCCGGCGGGCGGCGTAGGAGCAGCGACATCTGGCGGTAGGCGTAGGCGTGCTTGGTCAGGTCGTCGTAGACGCACAGCGCGTGTTGGCCCTGGTAGGTGAAGAACTCGGCCATCGCCGTGCCGGCGTAGGGGGCGAGGAACTTGATCGGGGCGGCTTCGTCGGCGGGCGCGGCGACGATGATCGTCGTGTCGAGCGCGTTGGCGTCGGCGAGGTCCTCGGCGAGCTCGACGACCGTTGCCATCCGCTGCCCGATCGCAACGTAGACCGAGATGAGGTCTGCGTCCTTGTTGTTGATGATTGCGTCGAGCCCGATCGCGGTCTTGCCGATCTGGCGGTCGCCGATGATCAGCTGGCGCTGGCCGCGGCCGATCGGCGTCATCGAGTCGATGGCCTTCAGGCCGGTCTGCATCGGCTGCTCGACCGGCTGGCGATTGATCACGCCCGGCGCCTTGTACTCCGCCGGGCGCCGCTCGGAGACGTCGAGGTCGCCCTTACCGTCGAGCGGACGGCCGAGCGGGTCGACGATGCGCCCGAGCAGCTCCTCACCGACCGGAACGTCGAGCAGCTTGTTCGTGCGCTTGGCCGTGTCACCCTCGACCACCTGCTCCCAGTCGCCGAAGAGCACGGCGCCGACGTTGTCGGCCTCGAGATTGAGCGCGAGCCCGGTGACGTCGTGGGGCAGCTCGAGCGTCTCGAACGACATGCAGTTCTCGAGCCCGTGAATGCGCGCGATGCCGTCGCCGACCGAGAGCACGGTGCCGACCTCGGTCAGCTCCGCGCTGCCCTCGTCGAGCCCCTCGATGCGGCTCTTGAGGATGGTCGTGATCTCGTCGGGCTTGATCTGCATGCGTGGTTTTCTCCTAACCGCTGGCGACGTGTCTGCGAAGTTGTTCGAGCCGGTTGCGGATCGATGCGTCGAGGATGGAGTTGCCCACTTGGAGCACGATGCCACCGAGAATGTCGGGGTCGACGCGGCTGGCAAGCTCGACGCGCCGGTCGGTCTGCTCCTCCACGCGCTCGCCGATCTGCTCTACGACACTGTCGTCGAGCTCGATCGCGCTGGTCACTTGGACCCGAAGGAAGTTGTTCTCCTCCTCCCATCGCTCGTCGAGCTGACGACGGATGCGGAAGATCGCCGGCATGCGGTGCTTCTCGATGAGCAGGTCGAGGAAGTTGACGAGCGTCTCGTCGGCGTCGGTGACCGCCTTCTGGAGGCCGTCCTTCTTCTCTTGGGTGGAGAAGTAGGGCGAGAAGAAGAAGATCTGAAGCTCGCGGGTCTCCTCGAGCGCGTCCGCGAACTCACCGAGCTGCTCGCGGATCTCGTCGAGCTTGTCCTGCTCTTGGGCGACCTCGAAGAGCGAGCGCGAGTAAACCTGGGCGATCTCCTCCATCGGCGGGGCTCAGCCTCCTCGCGAGTTTCCGGCCAGCGCGCTGAAGTCGACCTCCTCGAGCGCCTCCTCCACGAGGCGGCGCTGGTCCTCCTCGGTGAGCGTCTTGCGCGTCACCTTCTCGGTCGCCATGACCGTGAGGTTGGCGACCTCGTTGCGGATCTCCTGGATGGCCCGCCGCGTCTCGCCTTCGATGTCGCGTCGCGTCTGCGCCATGAGCTCCTCGCGCTGCGCCTTTGCCTTGTCGAGCGACTCGCGCTCGTGAACCTCGCCGGCCTTGCGGGCGCGTGCGACGATCTCCTCGGCCTGGCCGCGCGCGTCGTGCAGGCGCTCGCGGTACTCGGCCAGCAGCGCGTCGGCTTCCTTCTTGGTCTGCGCGGCGGTGTCGATCGACTCCTCGATCGCCCGCTGGCGCTTGTCGAGCGCCTCGGCGATCTTCGGAAACGCGAGCTTGCTCAGCAGGAACATGGTGGCCGCGAAGACGGCCAGCGTCCACACCATGACCCCGATGTCGGGAGAGACGAGGAAGCTGCCGCTCTCGCCCTCCGCTTGAGCGAGGATCAAGAGCCCCGCGTTGTGCAGTTCAGCCGGCATCGTCGGCTAGAGGAAGAAGGCGATCAGGCCCGCCACGAGCCCGTAGAAGAAGCACGCCTCGGTCAGCGCGAAGCCCAGCCACTGGATGCTGGTGATCTCGTCGCGCATCTCGGGCTGGCGGGTGACCGACTCGATCACCTTGCCGAAGATGATCCCGATCCCGATGCCGGCGCCGGCCGCGCCGAGGCCGCCGCCCGCTCCGAGCGCGATGGCCTTGCCGTCCTTGCCCATGGCCTGAGCGAAGATGAAGAGTGAGTCGAAGAACTCCATGGTTCAGCTCCTTGGTCGTTAGTGATCCGCGGCGGTCGCTTCGCCGAGGTAGATGGCGGTCAGGGTGGCGAAGATGAAGGCTTGCAGGGTCGCGACGAGGCCGACCTCGAACGCGAAGATCGCGATGCCCATCGGCATGGTGACGACGCCGATCGCCGACGTCGCGAGGATCACGGCGAGCGCCCCGGACATGAAGAGGATGATCAGGTGGCCGGCGAGGATGTTGGCGAACAGTCGCACCGAGAGCGAGACGAGGCGCATGAAGGTCGACATGATCTCCAGGCAGAAGATGGGGACGCGCAGCCACCCGGGGACCCCGGGTGGGATCAGCCCCTTGAGATAGCCGCGAAAGCCCCTCGCGCGGATCCCCTCCACGTTGAAGGAGACCCAGACGACCAACGAGAGCACGAGCGGGATCGAGACGTTCGCGGTGGCCGCGTAGAGGGCGAAGGACGGCAGCTCTACGCCAAAGATGAACATCTTGTGCTCGACGTTGGTCGGCATCGGGATGTAGCCGATGAGGTTCGAGAACCAGATGAACAGGAAGAGGGTGCCGATGAACGGGAACCACTTGCGCGCCATGGCCGGTTCCAGGTTGTCGCGCGTGATCTGCTCGCGCATGAGGGCGAAGATCGCCTCGACCGCCGTCTGCACGCGGTTCGGCCGTGCCTGCATGCGGTTGGCGATGTAGCACATCGTGACGATCGTGAGAAGCGCGGCGAGGACCACATAAAGGACGCCCTTGTTGATGTCGAACACCCCCGGCCCGTCGACCCAGGGGATGAGCTTGAACTCGTCCTGAGGCTTGAACTGGTCGTTCTTCGGCCCCTTGCCGAGAGTCATGAACGTCACGACGATCAGGAGCACGTAGAGGCCGATCCCGAGGAAGACCTTGCCGCGCGTGCTCATCGCGCTCCAGACCCTCCGTTTGCGCCGCTCACGTCGTTCTCCTCGCGGGCGGCGGCGACGGCCGCGCGCCGCGGCGGACGCGGTCGCAGCAGGATCGCCATGACGAAGTACGCCGTGAAGGCAACCCCGATGACGATGACCGCGGTGAGGCCGTCCTGATCGTCGCCGAGCCGGGCCGCGACGACCACCGCGAGGACCACGAGCCACAGACGCCCGAAGAGCGCGGCGATGACGACGAGCATCGCGCGCAGCGGGTCCTCCGACCGCGCCGCGAACCGGTCGGCCACGACGCCCAGCGCCCGTGCCGCGAGCCACCCGACGGCGGCGAGACCGAAGCCGAGAAGCGGCGCGCCGCCGAGCACGACGAGCGGCAGCGCCAGGACGAGCAGCGCGAGGTCGAGGTACGCGAACGCGCCGCCGCTGCTCCTCGGGTGCGGCCGCGCGCCGACCTCGGCTGCGGTCCCGGTCACGGGCGGCCCTGCTTCTCGCTGTGACGGATCTCGAAGATCCCGCTGCCCTCCTGCTCTGAAAGAACGCAAACGCCCCGCGCTCGGAACGTGCGCGAAGCGGCATGCTATTGGCCGGCGGTTTCCCGGGCGTTGAGCCCTCCGGCCCGCCCGGAACACTACACGTCGCGAGAACTTTGTAACAACTTTGTGACAGTACGTACAGGCCGACTCGAACCGGGGTGCCGCGCCCTGCGTATCCCGACCCCGTCCCCCATGCCCCGTACCGCCACCCTCGACCAGGATGAAGGCCTGCGCACCGCAGCCGAGCGCACGGCTCGGAGCTCTACGGACTGGCGGTGCGCACCCTGGGGGACCGGGGGCTGGCGGAGGACGCCGTACAGGAGACGTTCCTTCGCGCCTCGCACGCGGCGGACCGCTTCGACCCCGCGCTCGGCTCGCTGCGAACGTGGCTGTTCGCCATCGCGCGCAACGTCGTGATCGACATCGGCCGCGCGCGGGCCGTACGCCCGCGCCTGGCCGACGCCGCCGGGGTCGAGGAGCGCCCGGACGAGGCGGAGAACCCCTACAAGCGGGCGCTGCTGGCGTGGGAGATCGAGGAGGCCCTGCGCCGGCTGGTGACGCGCACCGCGAGGTGCTCGTCGAGACCTACTACCGCGCCCGCCCCTACGCGGAGGTCGCCGCGCAGCTCGGTGTGCCCGAGGGCACGGTCAAGTCGCGGGTCTACTACGCACTGCGCGCGCTGCGCAACGCGCTCGAGGAGATGGGCTTCCATGGCCCCTGACGACCACCGGTCCTGGCGCGAGCAGCTGGGGGCCTACGCGCTCGATCAGCTGGACGCAGACGCGTCGGCTGCCGTGCGGGCCCACGTGGACGGCTGCGCGGGCTGCCGCGCGGAGCTCGCGCAGCTCGCATCCGTCGTGCGACGGCTCTCAGTTGGCGACGCCGAACGGGTCGCGTCGAGCCCGGCGCCGCCGCGCGATCTCGGCGAGCGCGTCCCCTCCCGCGTCGGCCGGGAGCGGCGCGGTCGCCGCGCTGGCCCTCGTACCGGGGGGCGCTGACCGTCGACCGGCCGCAAGGGAGCCGGGTGACGCTCGCCGCGGCGCTGCCGCGCTCGGACGCCGTCGAGGTCGGGCTGCGAGCGGGCCGCTGGACTTACGCGGCGCCGCTGCGTTGACGGGGCGAGCTCCCGGATAGGGTCGTCTGAGTGATCGTCGACTACGCGCTCTAACGAGGAGGGGTGCGCCACGAGGGCGAGTTGCCGCTCGACCATCTCTTCGAGACCTGCCATGGCCCGCAGGCGTTCGCGTGGATCGGCCTCTACGAGCCCACCGAGCAGGAGTTCGACTCCGTCCGGCGCGAGTTCCGCCTCCACGAGCTCTCGGTGGAGGACGCGATCCACGCCCACCAGCGCCCGAAGCTCGAGGTCTACGGCGCCACGCTTCTCGTGGTCCTGAAGACCGCGTGCTACGTCGAGCCCGACGACGTCGACTTCGGCGAGATCCTGCTCTTCGTCGGCGACAGCTTCATCGTGACGGTCCGCCACGGCGCGGCGAGCGAACTCCACGACGTCCGCCTCGACGTCGAGCGCCGCCCCGAGCTGCTGCGGCGGGGACCGGGCGCGATCCTGCACGCGATCGTGGACCGGGTCGTCGACGACTACCAGCCGGTCATCGCCGAGCTCGACAACGACATCGCAGAGGTCGAGCAGGCGGTGTTCTCGCCCGACGGCACCAAGCACGGCGAGCGCATCTATCAGCTCAAGCGCGAGGTGCTGGAGTTCCGGCGCGCCGTGATGCCCGCTCATCGACCCGCTCGAGCGTCTCGCCGTCGGGCGCTATCCCGTCGTGCACGACGAGATCCGGCCCTACTTCCGAGACGTCGAGGATCATGCGCGGCGGGTCGCCAGCCAGATCGAGGGCTACAGCGAACTGCTCTCGAGCGTGCTCCAGGCGAACCTCATCCAGGTTCAAGTGCGGCAGTCCGAGGAGACGCGCAAGCAGAGCGACGACGTGCGCAAGATCTCCGCGTGGGCGGCCATCATCGCGGTGCCGACGCTGATCTCGGGCGTCTACGGAATGAACTTCACCCACATGCCAGAGCTCGACGCGGTGTGGGGCTACCCGGCCGCCGTCGGGCTGATGGCGCTCATCTGCGTCGCCATCTACTGGCGACTGCGACGCGCGGGGTGGTTGTAGGCTCGACTGCCATGGTGCTGGACGGGAGCTGCCGCGTTACGAGGGGCAGGGTTGGGCCGGTGGCGGCGCTCCGCCGCGGGGCGTCCCGGGCCGGAGCGCCGGCGTGACCCTCGAGGCGCAGCATCGCCCGGCTGCCGGGGAGCCTGCCGGGGCGCTCGTCCTCTTCCACGGGCGCGGGGTCGACGAGAACGACCTCTTCCCGCTGCTCGACGTCCTCGACCCCGATCAGCGCCTGGCGGGCGCGACGCCTCGCGGCCCGCTCTCGCTTCCCCCGGGCGGGCGTCACTGGTACGTGGTGCGTCGCGTCGGCCACCCCGATCGCGACACGTTCTGCTCGTGCTACGCGGCGGCGGCCGAGTGGCTCGGAGAGTTCGCTCGCGAGACCGGCGTGCCGGCGCAGCGCACGATCCTCGGGGGCTTCTCGCAGGGCGCGGTGATGTCGTGGGCGCTCGGGCTGGGCGAGGGGCGGCCGCGGCCGGCGGGCATCGTCGCGCTCAGCGGCTTCATCCCGACGGTCGAGGGCTTGACGCTCGACTTCGACGGCCTCGACGGCTTCCCCGTGGCCGTCGGCCACGGCAGCAACGACCCGACCATCGGCGTGGAATGGGGGCGCGACGCGCGCGACCGCCTGGCCGCCGCCGGGGCGAGCGTCCTCTACCGTGAGCGGCCCATGGGCCACTCGGTCGATCCGCCGTTCCTGCGCGAGCTGGCCGGCTGGGTGAGCGAGGTGATCGCGCCGTGAGCACGTGGGAGCTGATCGCCGATCTCCCCCTCGAAGTCGAGGGCTATGCCCTGGAGGGGCTCGAGCGCGACGTCTCCAGCGACTTCACGCGCCTGTCGACCGTCATCCGGTTGCACGGCGGGGGCGAGGAGGGCGTCGGCGAGGACGTCACCTACGACGCGCTCGACCACGTTGCCCTCCAGGACGCCGGGCCGGCGCACGACTTGTCGGGCTCGCACACCCTTACGTCGTTGTGCGACCTGCTCTCAGACCTCGACCTCTTCCCGGCCGAGCCGGTCCGCGAGGTCTCGCGCCTCTACCGCCGCTGGGCTTTCGAGAGCGCCGCGCTCGACCTCGCCCTGCGCCAGGCCGGGCGCTCGGCGGCCGAGGCGCTGGGCCGCGAGCCGCGGCCGGTGACCTTCGTCGTCTCCCTGCGCCTCGGCGAGCCAGCGACGATGGATCCGGTGCTGGGGCGACTCGAGCGCTACCCCACGCTGCGCTTCAAGCTCGATCCGACGAACTCATGGGACGAGGAGCTGGTGGCGCTGCTCGCGGAGACGGGCGCGGTCGACTCGGTCGACCTCAAGGGCCACTACCGCGGCACCGTGGTCGACGTGGAGACCGATCCCGAGCTCTACCGGCGCGTCGCCGAAGCATTCCCGAACGCGTGGATCGAGGATCCCGACCTGACGACGGCAGGCACCGACGAGGTACTGCGACCGCATCGCGACCGGATCACCTGGGATGCCCCCATCCACTCGATCGCCGACATCGAGGCGCTGCCCTTCGCGCCGCGGATGGTCAACGTCAAGCCGTCGCGCTTCGGCGGCGTGCGGGCGCTGCTCGACGCCTACGACTGGCTCGAGCAGCGCGCGATCACGGCCTACGGGGGCGGGCAGTTCGAGCTCGGGCCGGGGCGCGGGCACATCCAGTACCTGGCCTCGCTCTTCCACCCCGATACGCCCAACGACGTCGCGCCGGGCGGCTACAACGATCCCGAGCCGCCCGACGGACTCCCTTCCAGCCCCCTCGAGCCCCTGCCGGCGCGAACCGGCTTTCGCTGGGGCGAGTGGGCCGGGCGCTGACCGAGCTACTCCTCCCCGATGCCCCCGCGCTCGATGAGGAACGCGATCCGCACGTGGGCGCGCCACTCGTCGAGGTTCTCGCCGCGCAGCCCGACCGACACGACGTCGACGGCCTTGATGTTGCGCAGGCTCTGCCGCGCGTCGGCCAGAGCCGCCGTCACGGCGCCGTCGCTCGACTCCGGCGACGACCCCACCACTTCGATGATCTTGATGACCGACATTCAGCTCCCCTCGACGATTTGGCGTAACGGCGCGACCCTACCTTCTCCGCGGTGGATAGGCTGCCTCACATGCAGCAGTGGGACCTCCGTGCGCTCGACGTAAAGCCTCATCGGCCCGAGGTGCTGCATTCCGAGGGTGAGGGGCGGACCATCATCCTGAACCTCCCGGCGGGTGAAGCGCTCTCCGAGCACCAGGTCCACGAGCGCGCGTGGCTGGTCGTCGTCGAAGGCGATGTGGAGGTCGAGACGGCCGACGAGACGGTCTCCGGCGGCACCGGCCTTCTGGCGATCTTCGATCCGGCCGAGCGCCACGAGGTCCGCGCCACCAGCGACGCCCGCCTGCTGCTGATGCTCGGGCCGTGGCCCGGCGGCGGCCACCCGGCGCAGCCGCGGGACCGGGGGGACGCCTGACGTGAGGATGCTCGTCCTCACGTCCGAGCCGATCAGCGCCGACGTCCTGCGCGAGGCCGCAGGCGAGGAGGCCGCCAACGACGCAGAGGTCCTCGTCATCGCGCCCGCCCTGCACCAGTCGGGGCTGCGCTTCTGGATGTCGGATGCCGACGAAGCGATCGCCAAGGCCGAGGGCGTCCAGGAAGAAACCGTAGAGCGCCTCGAGGAGGAGGGCGTCGACGCGGCCGGCGACACCGGCGAGAGTGAGCCGCTGGTAGCCCTCGAGGACGCGCTGGCGACCTTCTCCGCCGACCGCATCGTGATCGTCAGCCACCCGGAGGGCGAGCGAGCCTTCGCCGAGGAGGACGTCGACGCGGCACGCTCGCGCTTCGACGTCCCAGTCAAGCACTGGACCGTTACGCGCTAGTCGAGCCCAGGCTGCACGGCGAGGCGTGCCCGGCGCTCATTCGCTGCGGCGAAGAAGAACGACAAGAAAGAGTACGGGAAGACGAAGGACAGCCCTAGCCGTTCTGGGTGGCGGCCGTGGTGCTTGCGGCGGACCTACTCGGACCGGGTTGAACGCGACGCGGGAGCGGAATCCGGCGCTGCACCGCGGTCTCGACCGCGCGTCCGCGGCGGCTGAGGCTCAGCGCGAGGCTTGCTGAGACCGTGCCATCGCGTAGTGTCGGAGGGCCGCGCGCATCGTAGCGGGCAAATCGGCGCGCTCCGCCTCAGCGAGCCCGGTGAGAAGCCTGGATTCCCCAGGGTCGAGCCGCACCGCTACGACGAGCTCGACAGGATGCCCCTCGTGAACCTCGACGGCCTGCTCGTCGATCGGGTCGAAGTCTTCGGCTTTCATCCTTCCCATGATGACCTAGCTCAAACCGCCGCGAGCGTCCGTCGCAGACCCTCCGCGAGCCCGACGCGCGCCTTCCAGCCCAGCGCCTCCCGGGCCAGCGAGGCGTCGAGGCAGCTGCGGACGACCTCGCCGGGGCGCGCCGGCTCGTGCTCCAAGGGCAGCTCGGCGCCCGAGACCTCCCGCAGAGCGGCGGCGAGCTCGAGGACCGAGGTCTCCCGGCCGGTGCCGACGTTGAAGGAACCGCGCGCGTTTCCGTCGCCCGCCGCGAGCAGCGCGTCGACCACGTCTGAGACGTAGACGAAGTCGCGCGTCTGGTGGCCGTCGCCGAACACCGTGGCCGCGCCGCCGGTCGCCGCGCGGCCGCAGAAGATCGCGATCACTCCGCCCTCGCCGAGCGGATCCTGGCGCGGGCCGTAGACGTTGGCGAAGCGCAGCGCGACGACCGGCAGCCCACGCAGCCGCTCGAAGAGCGTGCAGTAGCCCTCCGCCGCGAGCTTGCCCTGGCCGTAGGGCGAGAGCGGGGCTGCGGGCGCGCCCTCGGGCGTCGGTATGCGGTCGGCCTCGCCGTAGATCGCGCCTCCGGTCGAGGCATAGACGAAGCGCCCGACCCCGGCCTGAAGCGCTGAGTCGAGCAGGTTGATCGTCCCCTCCACGTTGACGCGTGCGTCGAGCGCCGGCGACTCCACGGATCGCCGCACGTCGATCTGCGCGGCAAGGTGGAAGAGGGCGTCGGGGCGCTCGTGGGCGATGATCGGGCGCGTCGCGTCCGCGTCGCGGATGTCGGCCTCGTAGAAGTTCGCACCCGCGGAGAGCGCGTCCTCGAGGTTCTCCCTCCGGCCGGTCGATAGGTCGTCTATCACCGCCACCCTCTCTCCACGGGCCAGGAGCGCATCGACCACGTGTGAGCCGATGAAGCCGGCCCCGCCGGTGACCAGCGCATTCATCGCCGGCTCCAAAGCTCAACGCGCGACGCTCCACCGGTAACCGGTGCGTTCATCGTCGGCCCTCCGTAACCGCCGCGACGTCGCGCTCCGCCGCGAGCTCGTCGAGCCACACCGTCCGTCGCGCGCGCCGGCCACCAGCCGCAGCGAGGAGGCCCAGGAGCTCGTCGGTCGCCTTCACGTCCTCCACCGCCTCGATGGGCGCACATCCCGCGTAGCCCTCGGAACCGAGCGCCTCACCCTCCCCCGCGAGCAGCTCTCCCATCGTCTCGCCGGGCCGGACGCCGACGACGTCGAGGTCGGGCGCGCCATCTCGACCGGCCTGGCGCCAGATCCGCTCGGCCACCTCGCCGACCGTGAACGTCGACGGATCGGCCGCGGTGGCCAGGCGCTCCCCGTCGCCGGCGGCGAGCGCCCCGTGGGCGAGCAGCACGACGGCGTGGCCCATGGTGATCCAATAGCGGATCATCCCCGTGTCGGTCACCGTGAGCGGCACGCCGGCGGTGGACTGGCGCATGAAGAGCTCGGAGGCGCTGCCGGCGCTGCCGAGCACGTTGACCAGCCGCACCGCGAGGCGACCGGCGCCGGTGCGCCGCGCCGAGGCGGCGGCGAGCCGCTCCATCGTCTGCTTGGTTCGCGCGTAGAGGCTGGCCCCCGTGGCGGCCTTGTCGGTCGAGGCGACGACGACCGTTCCGCAGCCGACCGCGTCGGCCGCCGCAAGCACGCCCCAGCTGCCCTCGAGGTTGGTGGCCACGAACTCCTCGGGGTAGCGCTCCGCCATGTCGACGTGCTTGTAGGCGGCAAGGTGGAAGACGAGGTCCGGCGCGGCGCGGGTCATCTCGGTTGCGAGCCGGTCGGAGTCGCGCACGTCGCAGAGCACGTGCTCGACGCGCCGCCGGGAGGCGGCCGCGCGGGCGCGGCGGTCGGCCGCAAGCGCCGCCTCGTTGGAGTCGAGGACGGCGATGAGCTCCGGCTCGAAGCCCGAGAGGAAGCCCGTCAGCGCGCGACCGACCGAGCCCGCGCCCCCGGTGACCAGCACGCGCCGGCCCGCGATGCGCTCTGAGAGCTCGAGGACCGCCGGCACGGGGTCGCGGCGCCCGGCGACCGCCTGCCAGTCGAAGAACGGCTCGGCAAGCCGGTGCGGCGCTCGTCGCTGCGCAGCGACCGGGCCGCGCAGGGCGCGCTCGATCGCCCGGTAGCCCGCCTTCATGTCAGGCGAGCGCGCCGGGTCGGGCTCGTTGATCTCGGCCACGATGTAAGGCACGAGCGACCCCAGGCGCTCGACGATCGGGTCGAGGTCGAGCTCTCCGTCGCCGTAGGGGAGCCCCTCGCCGAGCAGGCCCTGGGCGTCGGAGACGTGGGCGACCTCGGTCGCCGGCCCCAGCTCCTCGACGAAGCGCTCGGGCTCGAGCTCGTGGACTGCACCCAGCCCGAAGAGCGACGGGTAGCTCTCGGCGAGGTTGCAAAAGAGCGCGGCATGGGAAATGTCGAACGTGAAGCGCAGGTCGCCCACCCGCGCCCTCCACTCCAGCAGGTCGCGCCAGTGTCCGCCGATCGGCGAGAGAAAGACGCCGCCGGTGCGCATGCGCAGGATCGGCGGGACGTTCTCGATGAGCGGCGTGACTCCGCGGGCGAGGCACGCGGCGGCGAAGAAGGACAGGAAGCGCTCGATCTCGGCCTCCTCGAGCGAGTCGCCGCGACGATATTCCGCCGGGTCCATGGGCACGAAGAGGTGGATCGTGAGCACCGGCGAGCCGATCGCCTGCGCGAAGGCCGCGCTGCGCTCGATGCCGGCGCTCGCCTCCTCGTCTAGCCGGTCGACGCGGACGAAAGCGCCGCTCGGCCAGGCCACGGGCGCCTCGGCGGTCACCGCAGCTCCGGCGGGGACCGCCGCGCGCGCCGTCGCGATCGCCCGCTCGAGCGCGGCGTCGTCGGCCACGTGCCTGGCGGCCAGGCACAGCTCGATCCCGCGCCAGTCGCCGCCGTCGAAGCGGTCGGCGAGCTGATCAGGCTCGGGCGCGGCCTTGAGCAGGGGCGTGGGTTGCGAGCCAGTCGACATAGAGGGAGATCGCCTCGGCCAGCGGGCGATTGTCGAAGCCTAGTCGGGGCGCTCGCGGATCGGCCGCGTAGCTCTCGTCCTCGGCGGCGGGCAGGCTGTCCTCGGGCAGCTCGATCGGGCAGTCCGGATCGACCGCGTCGCGGACCGCCTCGGCGGCCTCGAGAAGGGAGGTGGCCCGGTCGCCGGCCGCGACGAGCTCGGCCTCCCACGAGCCACGCTCCACCAGCGACTCCAGCCCGAGCACGAGATCGTCGACGTAGACGAAGTCGCGGGTGCGGCGCGGGTTGCCGCGCACGACGATGGGCCCGCCCTCGAAGGCGCTGGCCGCGAAGGAGGCGATCGCCCCCGTCGCGCCCTCCCAGGCGACCTGCCCGGGCCCGAAGACCGAGGTAAGGCGCACGACCGTGGAGTGCGCCGCATGCAGCCGGCACGCCTCCTCCCCCAGCCGCTTGGACGCCGCATAGGCGTCGGGAGAGGGGACCCCGGCGGCGCGGATGGTCGACGGGTAGACGAGGCCCGCCCCGTGCTCGCGGCACCCCTCGAGCAGGTTGAACGTGGTGCCGGCGTTCTCGCGGATCGCCCGAGCCGGGTCGGCGGCCGCACGCGCGGGGTCGGGGACCCCCGCGAAGTGCAGGACGGCGTCGCGCCCCGCGATGTACGCCCGGGCAGCCGGTTCTCCGGCATCGACCTGCAAGGCGTCGAGCTCGCGTGAGGCGCTCCGGACGGCGTGGCCGGGTCGGGCAAGCGCGAGGACGTCGTGGCCGCGCTCGCCGAGGAGCGCCGTGGTGCGCCATCCCAGATAGCCGGTCGCACCGGTGACCAGGAGCTTCATAGGCGCAGGTGCTCCTTCACCCTATGGCCCGGCGGGGCGGCTGGACCCCGAGCTGGTCGAGCTGGGACCTTCATGGGCGGAGATACTCCCGCACCCCATGACGGTAGGAGTGCGGCGTCTCGTAGACCCGCGCGGGTCTCTCCTGCACCGCACGCCCCTCGGCCATCGCCGCCAGTCCGGCCACCGTCACCGCCTCGGCGGCGACGTTCGAGGCCGCCAGGCCGCCGCTCGGCTCGAGCTCGAGCAGGATCCGCGTGGCGTCGTCGACGTGGACCGCGCCGAGCGTCGCACGCCCGCCGTCGTCGACGGTCAGCGGCCGACCCTGAGCCGCGAGGCGACGGAACTTGTCGATCACTGTCTGGGACTCGGGGCGATCGTGCTCGACCGGGCTGCGGCCGTAGACGATTCCCAGCCGGGCGACGTGCACGCCGAATCCGTGGCGCTGCGCGTAGAGACCCAGGCACAGCTCGCCGTAGATCTTCGAGAGGTGAGCGAGGTCACCTTGCGCGCCGTAGGGATGGTCGGCGCTCACCCGCTGGGCCGGCTCGCTCCCGTAGACGTGCAGCGAGCTCGCGAAGACTACCGCGGGCCCACCCGCGTCGGCCACCGCCTCGGCGACGCGCCGCACGCCGCTGACGTTGGTCTCCTCGGTGTAGTCGGGGTCTCGCTCGGAGATCGGCCGGCTCGCCTGGGCCGCGAGCAGGTGAACGCGGTCAGGCTCATGGGCGAGCAGCCGATCGAGGTCTGACCGCTCGCGGATGTCGGCCGTCTCGACGCGCGCGCCGGCGGCGCGCAGCCCGTCGAGCTGGCTCACCTCCGTCGCGTACCAGTTGTCGGCCAGCACCACTTCGTCGCCGGCGGCGAGCGCGCGCTGCGCGAGGGCCGCGCCGAGGTAGCCGGCCCCGAGGATGAGCAGGCGCGCCACGGGGGAAAGCTAGATCACGGTGACCTTCGGTGCGCTTCTGACGACGTTGCGGGTGTCCACGACCAGCCGGGTGCGGTTCCAGGGCGCGTCGGCGAACGCGCTGTGGGCGGTCAACAAGACGACACAGTCCGCCTGCGCCATGCGCTTGGTGTCGAGATCGATCGCCTCGTAGCGCTCTCCGTCGAGCTCGATCTCGGGCACCCAGGGATCGCAGTAGTCGATGCGCCCGCCCCGAGCGATGAGCTGGCGCATGATCTCGAGGCTCGGGGACTCGCGGGTGTCGTGGACGTCGGGCTTGTAGGCCATGCCCATCAGGAGGATGTCCGACCCCTTGATCGGGCGCCCCGCCTCGTTGAGGGCGTCGGCGATCTTCTGGACCACGTAGACGGGCATGTGCGCGTTGATCTCGTGCGCGGCCGCGATGAGCTGCGCGGAGTAGCCGTACTCGCGCAGGCGGGAGGCGAGGAAGTGCGGGACGACCGGTATGCAGTCGCCGCCCAACCCGGGGCCGGGATAGTGGGGCATGAAGGCGAACGGCTTGGTCGCCGCCGCGTCGATGACCTCCCACGAGGAGATGCCCATCCTGTCGCACATCAGCGCCAGCTCGTTGGCGAGCGCGATGTTGACCGCGCGGAAGGTGTTCTCGTGGATCTTGGCCAGCTCGGCCACCATCGGGCTCGAGACGGGGACGATCTCGTCGACGATCTGGCTGAAGAGCAGCATCGTCCGGCTCAGGCACTCGTGGGTGACCCCCGAGACGAGCTTCGGCGTGTTGGCCATCGTCCACTTCTCGCTGCCGGGGTCCACGCGCTCCGGGGCGTAGCCGAGGAAGAACTCCTCTCCGACCGCGCGCTCGCCGTTTCGCGCGAGCGTCGGCAGAACCATCTCCTCCGTCGTCCCGGGGTGGGTCGTCGACTGAAGGACGACGAGCTGGCCGTCGCCGCGGAGGTGCTCGGAGACCGAGCCGGCGGCCGCGATGATGTACCCGAGGTCCGGGTTGCGCGTCTTGGACAACGGGGTCGGCACGCAGATGACCACCGCGTCGAGCTCGGCCAGCACCGCGTAATCGGAGGTTGCCGAGAGGCGATCCTCGACGGCGGCATAGCGATGCTCGGGGACGTCGACGAGGTATGACCGGCGCTCGCGGACCGCGCGGACGCGCTCCTCGTCGAGGTCGATGCCGGTGACGGAGAAGCCCTGCTCGGCGAAGGCCATCGCGAGCGGCAGGCCGGCGTAGCCGAGGCCGATGATCCCGATCCTCGCCTCCCGCGTCCTCACCCGGTCCGAGAAGGTCTGGGGCGATGTGACCACGTTGGCCAAGCCGCGCAGGCTACCAGAAGGCCCGGAGGCCACTTGTTTTCGGTGTGTTGCGTTCTAAGGAGGATTCCGGCCCCGCTGCTATAACCCTTCCGCGATGTCCATCCAGGACGCCCTCCGCGCCCTCGTGGAGGACAGGGCGACGGTGTGGGGCTTCTTCGCGGCGCTGACGCTGGTGCTCGCCCTCACGCCGCTCACGGTGCGCCTCGCGCACCGCATCGGGGCCCTCGACCACGGAGGCGATCGGCCGCGCATCCACCGTGCGCCCATCCCGCGCATCGGCGGGCTGGCCATCGTCGTCGCGATCCTGATCCCGACCGTCGCGCTGGTCAACCTCGACGGGCCGTTGCTCGGGATCGCCATCGGCATCCCCTGCGTCGCCGCGATCGGCCTCTTCGACGATCTGCGCAGCCTCAGCCCCCGCGCCAAGCTCCTGGCGGTCGCGCTGGTCTCGCTCATCCCCGTGCTGGGCTGGGACATGACCTTCAGCCACATCACGCTGCCCTTCCTGGGCTACATCGACTTCGGGCCGGCCTCGATCCCGCTGACCATCTTCTGGATCACCCTCGTCGCAAACCTCGTCAACCTCATCGACGGGATGGACGCGCTCGCGGCCGGCATCGTCGCCATCGCCTGCGCGTCCTTCGCGCTGCTCGCCGCCTCCTTCGGGCGCCTGGAGACCGCCGCCGTGGCCGCGATCGTCTGCGGAGCGACGCTCGGCTTCCTGCGCCACAACTACCACCCGGCCAAGGTCTTCATGGGCGACAGCGGCGCGCTGGCGCTGGGCTTCGTGCTCGGCAGCCTCGCCGTCGAAGGCGTGCTCAAGAGCGCGGCGACCATTGCCCTGGCCGCCCCGCTGCTCGTCATGGCCGTGCCGATCCTCGACACCTCGTTCGTCGTGCTCAAGCGACTGAAGTACCGCCAACCGCCCTGGGCCGCCGACCACAACCACTTCTACCACCGCTTCCTGCGCATCGGCTTCTCCCAGCGACGCACCGCGGCCTATCTGCACCTGTGGGCGGGCCTCCTGGCCGCCTACGCCGTCCTGCTGCGCTTCGTCCCGCCGCGGCCCTTCGGCGTCTGGGACCTCGAGAACACCATCGTCGCCGCGGCGGCCGGGCTGGTGATCGTCGCCGCCTCCCTGTGGCTCGTCTACACGCTCGAGATCCTCAAGGCGCGCCACCTCCAGGTGCTCGGCTTCCGCAGGGCCGCCCCCGAGGCAGAGGCGCGCGAGCACGAGGAGGCCGTCGAGGAAGTGCTCACGGCCGGCCCGCAGTAGGCGCGATTCCTGCGCACCTCGCCGCGGCCCCGACCGGGCGTTCGGTCATTTCCCGCTGACCCACGGGAGCGCCAGCGCCAGAAGGTCGGCGGGATCGCGGCCCTTCAGCGGCAGCGAGGGCCGGTCCCGGCGTTCCACCGTCACCTCCTCGACGGCGCGGAGGAGCCTGAGCCTGCCCTCGCGGACGAGCTGCTCGTCGACCGCGCCCATCCGCCCCTCGAAGATCGACCACACCGGCGTTCCCAGGACCGCGGCTTCGCGGTTCATCGTCCCGCCGGCAGAGACCAGGGCGTCGGCGAGGGCGACGAGGCTGCGCCCGTCGACGGCGCGGGCCGGGACCACGACCCCTGGCAGCCCCAGGGCGCGCACCGCGGCTGCCTGCTCGGGAGTGCGGGCGAGCACGACAGTGGCGACGTCCTCGCACGCCGAGGTGCGCTCGAGCAGCCGCGGAAGCAGCCCGCTCTCCGTTCCCCCCAGGTAGAGCGCGTAGGAGGGGGCGGTGCGCACCACGCAGAGAGTCCTGTCGCGATCAACCCCCAGGTCGTCGAGCACGCGCGCGTCGGGCTCGAAGCCGGCGAGGTAGTACTCCTCCTTGAGGCCCGGGTAGCGCACGAGCTTCGGCGGCCTCGCCCCATAGCGGCGTAGGCGCTCTGGCGGGATGGCGTCGGGCACGAGCACCCGCGAGGCGAAGCGGCAGTTGACGTGATGCTGGAGCGCCGCCCACTCGTAGTCGAACATGGTCGCGTTGGGGACTCCGAGCGCCCGGCAGGCGATCGGCAGGTCGGTCGAGGCGTGCCCGAGCCCGCAGTCGAACCGTCGCCGGCGCCCGTAGCCGATCATCAGCCGGATCCGCTCCGCCGCCGCCCGCGCCTTGCCGGCCCGGCCGGCGCCGCCGTAGCGACCGAGCACCGTGAACGGATGCCCCCAGTCCTCGAGCAGCTCGACCGTGTGCGAGAGCGGCCGCGCGGTGATCTCCACCTCGTGCCCGCCGGCCTCGAGCAGCTCCACGAGCGGGCGGAGCACGACCACGTGCGCCGTGTTCGTTAAGTCGACCCAGACCCGCAAGGAGCCGATGCTAGGGAAGCACCCTGAGCATCGCGAACCGTCGCTGGGGTCGAGCTGCGCCGGGATCGCTCAGACAGTGGTGTGGGTCACGTCTGTGGACAGACCTGGTCTCGCGTTTGCCGACCTCGCGCATGCCTTTCTCGACGCGGTACATTCCCGCTCGTTGATCGCGACGTCCTCAGACGTGTGGCTCTCCAACGCGAGCAGCCCGCGCAGGATCGCGTGCGCCTCATCGTGCTCGTGATCCGCGAGAGGGACGCTGAGTGGCGACTCGTCGATCTGATCGCTGGTCGCGCCGAAACCATCGAGACGTTCAAGCCCGGCGAATCGCTCGACGCTGTGATGGCGTTGGCCGACGACTACGTTGAGCGCCGCCGGCGACCGACTCCGGGCTCAGGTGACCTCGACCGGCTGTTCCTCGAGATCTTCGGGTGCGCCACCGGCGCTGCTTGATGAGCCTGGGCGGCGCGCGCGCGTCGCGACCGGCGTGATCGTGAGCGCGACCGAGATCTGCGCCTTGTCGAGGTCGCCGCCACATGGCCGACTGACAAGGTTCCGGGGCGCGCCGCCCTGGTCGACCGCGTGAAGAAGAAGCCCTTATCGCTGAGGGTGCACCCGGAGCGACTGGCCTGACGCCGGCGTGATCGCGTGGATCCCGTGATCACAGAAGGGCGAGTGCGAGCGTGCCCGCCGGTCGCTGATGGTCCCCACTTCTGATCGCGAGACTTCCCCACCCGCGACGTCGTTTGTCGCGGTAGCTGGCGGAGCGCAGTCCCGTCGGGCCGAACTGCAGGTACGTTGCGGCTTACGCGGCAGTCTGCAACTCACGGCCGACCCAAGCCTGCGTCGGCTCATCGACGAGCACCGCGAGATCCTCCTCCTCGAGCTCGTTCAGCAGCTCGAGCAGCCGAAGGCGATCAATGATCACGCCGGCGAGCGTGGTGCGGTCGTTCCACGTTCGCGAGGTGCGGTTGACGGCGAAGGGGATCACGAGTGCCGTCTGAGGTGGCACTGTGGCGAAGTCGATCCACTTCTTCCAGAGTTCGAGCTTCACGTCCTCAACCTTGTCGCCCCACTGGAGCTGGACGGTGCATTGAGCGAGCATGACCGGAGAGCCCGCGCGCTCGTCTGCGAATCGCCACCAGACGATAACGTCCACTCCTCCGTCCTCGTAGGAGTTGAGCTGCTTTCGGCCTTGATCGTCTGTGTGGGCGTCGTCCTCCCAGTGCTCGACGCGCTCGCTGTCCGGCGGCGGGCGTTCTCCGGGTCCCAACGAGAGCTTCTCGCGCAACCACTTGATCGCCTCGCCGAACTGCTTGGGCCGCGTCGCGTTGTCGTCGGGGTCGTGCGTGTTCTTGGCGAAGCGCACCCCGACGGCGCTCCGGTCTACGCCGACTCGCAGACGCTGTTCCACTCGTCGGACAGCGACAAGCTGACGCGCTTTCTGAAGTGGCTCGGCCTCGCGCCCGGCGAGCAGATCGGCGACGACGAGCTCCTGACCTACTTCCGCCTCTGGGCCGCGAGAGCTAAGGCTGATCTGACACTGGGCGCCCAAGCGATGCTCGAGGAGGGCGAGAGCCCGCGACAGCTCATGGAGATCCTCAGGAGAACTGCCAGCTCGTGGCAGGGCGTCGTACGAGACGATCGCGGCCGCGCGGAAGCATCGATCCTGATCACGCTACGGACATTCCCGCGACCGGAGCTCGGACTTGTGGCCGAGAGGCCACGGGGCTTTCCGGCCGCACTCTCCGTCCAACGCGACGGTCACGATGTCGAGCTCATCTCCGACGACCCGGAGGAGGAGCAAGCAGCCGGCTGGTACCGCATCCCGTTCCCGCTGACCAAGCCTGCGCTCCACAACGGGATCACGCTTGCATCCGACGGACGCGCGCTGCGACTGCCGTCCGCGCAAGTGCACGTTCTGCACAAGCATCCGGAGTTGGGGTCCTGGGCATCGACCACCCGCCTGCGACCCGGGGAGGAGGCGTGGCTACTGGTGCGCGACGAGATCGCGGGGCGGGTCGAGGAGTTCGTGTGCAACAACGCGCGAGCCGCCACCTCGAGCGCGAGATGGTCATGGGTGGACCGCCAGGGCGTTGCCCCTCCAGGCTGGCGTGCGTGACGTGATCGTCGACTCCGGTCCCGCCGAGTCAGGCGACGGACTTGACGCATTGAAGCCACGGTTTCAGATCCGCCTGTCAGTTCGAGGAGGCCTTCCGCTGCTGCGGGGAAGCCACGTCTATCTGACGGGCGGCGAGCCGGACCTCTGGCTACCGGAAGGCGAGGACCTCGCGCAGCTCGACGTCACCGTGGACGGTATCCCCCAGGCCGGAGCAGGGGACATGCTGCACATGTGCCAACTACAGCTGGCCGAGGGCCCGCACGAGGTCTGCGTCGGACCGATCTCGCGTGCCTTCGCGACCCAGCGAACCGCCGGCGACGTCACTCCAACGGTGGACCAGCCCATCGGGCACGCCGTGACGCGTGGCCAGCTCGGGATCACGGCGCGGACACTGGACGCGACCGCCGTCGGCGACAGAAGCGACGAGGTGGTCGTGGTCGGGGCCACCATCCGGCGGGAGAGCGCCGGTGCTCAAACCGTGGGTCACGAGGAGACGAACGAACGGCCGGTGGTCTTGCCAGTGAAAGCCAAGGCTTGCCTATTGCTTGGCGCTTTGCCTGGCCAGATCTCGTGGGTGCCTCGTGCTCCCGCGAAGCCGACTTGGATGGTCATCGCGGATCTCAACTACCGCGTCTTTGAGTTCTCGCCCAGCTTCCCGGTTGTCTGGGTGCTGACCGAGTGGCGGCTGGCGCCAACGCAGAGCGGAAGGCTTCGGGCCGCACTGCCACCTGCGCCGCTCCCGGAGATCCTCTCGGACTCCATGAAGGCGTGGGCGACCACGGTGCTCGAATGGCACCCGCCCTCAGATCCCGTCGCGAACGCCCTGTGGGACAGGTACATGGACAGCGCCGAGGTGGTTCTCAAAGCATGAACACCGACCTCCTGCTCGAGTGGGCAAGCGAGCGCGGCGCAGGCTCGTGGCAGCAGCTTCGCGACGCACACGAATGGATCGCAACCGCTTACCCAACCAACACGAGCTCGCGACCCACCGCTGGCTACACTGCGCGAAGGCTGGCGATCCTTGGCCATCTCGAGGTCGACTGGCAGGACGGGCACTGGGCCGCTACGCCGCCGCTGCTGACCATCCTCCCGTCGGCTGGAGCGCACGCCCTCCTGACCGGTGCCCGAACACGGACCTTGATGGACCGTCTCACGGACGCGACGGACGATCCACGATTGTATCTCACGCCGTGCGCTCAGCGCCTTGCCCTAACCGCGATCCTCATCGCCTGCGAGGACGAGACCGACATCGAGTCGCTAGCCGAGAGGCTGGGGATCGAGTACGAGTTCAGCGTTAGCGACCGGCTCAGCGAGCTGCTACCGGAACTCGACTCCTACCTTGCGCTCGCCTCTGCCATGCCCGCCCCTCGCGGCTACGGCGTCGCTCAGCTTGACCTGCAGCGTTTGGAGTGGGCGGACGCAGAATCCGATCGTGACCCGGGCGTCTACCGCTACGACGCATACGGACGACCCGCCTTCCGGCTTGTCGATGGTGATGAGATCTACGCGGTCGACTGGGCGATCGGCGCCTGGGCCGCCCTCAGCCGGTGGGGAGAGAACAAGCTTCTGTACCGGGAGGAGGCCGTGAACGGCACCCTCGTGGCTCCCGTGGGCGCGCCGCCACCAACGCTTCACGCGCGAGCTGCAGCTCTGTGTAGCGGACTGGCGCCGGGTAGGAGCGGGGGCGGTGACTGGTACCGCAACGTCCCCCGACGTGTGGCGGAACGTATTGCGCGCTCCCTTGACCAAACGCTGATCGAGATGAAGAGCGTGTGAAGAGCAGTGCTCCGGTCGTTCTCGTGGAAGTCATCGCAGTGGTGGCGTGACCGTCAGTCGGCTGCAGCAGAGGTACGCGGCAGCGTCGCACCGAGGGGAACTGCCTTTCCCCCGGTGTGTCTTCCAGCGCCGCAGTGCGGGAGAACCGATGGCCGTTGACAGGGACGCCCGCGCGCCCCGCCGATGGCGTCCAGCGATTACGAGTTCGACGAGTATCGAGGCGTCGACGACGAGCAGATCGAGTTTCAAGAGCGCGCGGCAGGGCGATTCTCGCCGATCAGCTCGGCGATGTCGAGATCGACCGACCGCCGACCGTGACGGATCTATCGACGAGCTGCGAGCGTTCGACCTGATCCAATCCCAGCCCGCGGCGGAGCGCCTCGATCACGCGGCGGTTCTTGGACACACCTCGCCCTCGCCTCCGCAGCGAGGGTGGCATCGACGTCCGGGGGCACGTTGCGGAGATGAAGCGTCGCCATGCCGCGACGGTAGCGCTGATGGGGGCATTCTGCTAGCAGTCAGCCCGCATCCCAAACTGGTACCATGTTGGGATGAGCAGGCAGATCGCCGTGCGCCTGCCCGACGACATCGTCGACTTCGTCGACGGGCTGGTGAGTCACGGAGAGGCGAAAAGCCGGGCCGTCGTCGTAACCCGCGCCTTGGAACGTGAGCGGCGGCGCGCGGTGGCGGCGCGAGACGTAGCCATTCTGGCCCAGGCCGGCGAGGATCCCGATATGGACAGACTCGCGCGACACGTGGCCCGCGCTCCGCTCGATCTCGAGTAGTGCGCCCAATCCATGTCGCGCAACTCGACAAGGCGCGGCCTGTGCTCGTCTTGACTCGCGAGCTCGTACGGCCCCATCTCACGCGAGTGACGGTGGCACCTGTAACGACAACCTCCCGAGGCCTCTCCACCGAGGTGCCCGTGGGTCCGGCCAACGGCTTGGGGGCTCAGGGCGTGGTGAACTGCGACAACATCGTGACCGTCCCCGCCAGTGCCCTCGGCCGGCAAGTCGGCGTTCTGCTCCCAGTCCAAGAGGCCGCGCTGACCGACGCAATCCACGCAGCGTTCGACCTGGAGTGAGCCGGCCCCGCCGCCGACGTTCGCAGTCCGATGAAGTCGGCAGGGAGCCGCAAGGTCGCTTCCGGGTGCTTCTTCTTACGTGAGGTGGCGGGCACCACGACGTGCTCGCCACGAGCGACATCCACATAGCTGCATTCATTCTGCCTCACAAGTGAGCTAGTATGTAGTGAATGGGTTCGCTGTTGCAGATCAGGAACGTGCCAGACGACGCACGTCGGGCCCTCAAGGCAAGGGCCGCGGCCCGCGGCGAGTCGCTCAACGCCTACCTGCTGGAGCTGATCAACCGCGAAGTAGCGCGGCCGACGGTCAGCGAGGTCTTGAAACGCGCCAGCCGGCGAGCCGAGCGCACCGAGGTCTCCGCGATCGACGTTGTGGATGCGGCTCGCATGGGACGCGACGAGCAGATACAAGGCCGGCCTGGCGCGTGATCGTCGTGGACAGCGCGGCGGTGGTCGATGCGCTCACCGCCGTCGAGGGGACCGACGAACTGCGGGCCCACCTGTCCGAGGAGGATCTGCAGGCGCCGATGCTGCTCGACTTCGAGATCGTCTCCGCGTTGCGGGGGCTCACCCTCGCCGGTCGCATGAGCCCAGCTCGCGCCGAGGACCTGCTGACCGATTTCGCCGATCTCCCCATCCAGCGCTGGCCGTCCGGAGACGCTTTCCGCCGACGCGCGTTCCAGCTACGCGACAACGTCTCCTCCTACGACGCGGCCTACGTCGTGCTGGCCGAAGCCCTGGACTGCCCGCTGGTGACACGCGACGCGCGGCTGGCCAGATCCAGTGGCCACGCCGCGCAGATCGAGGTGCGCTGAGCACTTGGCATCGAGGATCCTGGCGACGACCCCGCTCTGGCCCCCCTTAGATGTACAAGATGCTTTGGATCTTGTACAGTGACGCCGTGGCGACGATGGCAGTGAGCGAGGCGCGCGATAAGCTGTCCGAGGCAGTGGAGACGGCACGGAGCGAGGCGGTCTTCCTGGAGCGCTACGGTCGCCCGGCCGCAGTGCTCGTGAGTGCCGAGCGCTATGAGGAGCTGGTGGAGGCGCTCGAGGAAGTCGAAGACATCGCCGCCTTCGATGCCGCGATGGCCGAAGAGGGCGAGAGCATTCCCTGGGAGCAAGTCAAAGTCGACCTCGGCTGGGCGTGAAGGGCTACCGGATCGCGGTCCGTCCAGCCGCTGCCCGGGCCTTGCGTAAGCTCGATCCGAATGTCCGTCCCCGTATTCAGGGAGCAATCGCACTGTTGGCCGATGATCCTCGACCGCCGGCGTCGCGATCGCTGCGAGGGCGGCCGGGGTATCGGGTGCGAGTGGGCAACTACCGGATCCTCTACACCGTCGCCGACGATCTCCTGTTGGTGGTAGGAGTCACCCTCGGGCATCGCCGCGACGTCTACGACCGCTGAGCAATCCCCCAGCAAGCGCAGCCAGCGGCGGTCTCGCGACGTTCAGGCGACTGCGCCGTCGCCGAGATGGGCGTAGAGCGGGTAGCGCTCGGCGATCGCGGTGACGCGCTCGGCGAGGTCGGCGCGCCGATCCTCGAAGTCCGGCTGGAGCGCCAGGGCCAGGATGCGTCCAATCTCTCCGAAGTCCTCGGATCCCACGCCGCGAGTGGCGAGGGCCGGCGTTCCGACGCGCAGGCCGGAGGTGATCATGGGCTTTCGGGGGTCGAAGGGCACCGCGTTGCGGTTGACGGTGATGCCGATGTCGTCCAGGCGATCCTCGGCCTGCTTTCCGTCGATCTCCGACTCGCGCAGGTCGACGAGCGCGAGGTGGACGTCGGTTCCGCTCGTGAGGACGTCGACTCCGTTGCCCGCGCCCAGCAGCTCGTCGGCGACCGCGCGCGCGCCGGCCAGCGTGCGCTCCTGGCGCTCGCGGAAGGCGGCGGTGCGTGCGATCCCGAGGGAGACCGCCTTGCCGGCGATCACGTGCATGAGCGGGCCGCCCTGCTGACCCGGGAAGACCGCCGAGTCGACCTTCTTGGCGAGCTCCTCGCGGCAGATGATGATCGCCCCCCGCGCCCCTCCGAGGGTCTTGTGCACCGTCGTCGCCACGACGTCGGAGTAGGGCACCGGGTTGGGGTGCAGGCCGGCGGCGACGAGCCCGGCGAAGTGCGCCATGTCGGTGAACAGGTAGGCGCCGACCTCGTCGGCGATCTCGCGGAAGCGGGCGAAGTCGAGGTGGCGCGGATAAGCGGACCAGCCGGCGATGATCAGCTTGGGCTTGTGCTCGTGCGCGAGGCGCTGCACCTCGTCCATGTCGACGAGCGAGTCCTCGCGGCGGACGTGGTAGGCGACCGCGTCGTAGAGGCGCCCGGAGACGTTGAGCTTCATCCCGTGGGTCAGGTGGCCGCCGTGGGAGAGCTCGAGCCCGAGGATGGTGTCGCCCGGCTCGAGCAGCGCGTGGTAGACGGCGGCGTTGGCCTGCGCGCCCGCGTGCGGCTGGACGTTGACATGGTCGCCGCCGAAGACCTCCTTGGCGCGCTCGATCGCGAGGTTCTCGGCGACGTCGACGTGCTCGCAGCCGCCGTAGTAGCGCTTGCCGGGAAGACCCTCGGCGTACTTGTTGGTCAGCACCGAGCCCTGGCAGTCCAGGACGGCCTGGGGCACGAAGTTCTCGGAGGCGATCATCTCCAGCGTGCGCTGCTGGCGCTCGAGCTCGAGGCCGAGGACCTCGGCGATCTCGGGGTCGACCTCGGCGACCGGGCGGGCGAAGAAGTCGGGCGGCAGCTCGGCCATCAGGCGACCTTAGCAGCGGCTTCGGGGCGTTCTTCCCCGCCTCGGGGGCGCTCTTCACCGCCTTCCGCGGCGGTTGGTCATCGCGTCCCGAAGCGGTCAATTTCCCGCGTCGTCGTGAAGATTACGAAAGTGGTAGCAGGGTCCGTGCGGAGGTATGCTCCCCATTCACCGTGCGCGCCAGAATCATCACGCTCGCCCTGCTGTGCCCCTTCGTCCTCGCTTCCCCGGCCTACGGCCTCGCGGGCGGCTCCACCGGCGGCGGAGGAGGTGGCGGCGGGGGAGGCGGCGGCTCCTACGGGGGCGGCTCCTACGGCGGCAGCGGCGGCTCCGGGGAGATGGGCACCGGCGGGTGGATCTTCTTTGGCCTCATCATGTTCTTCTCCTTCGTCGTGCCGCTGATTCTCGGGCTGTTCAACAAGGCACGCCGTAGCTGGTACCGCGAACGCTTCCTGCGCCGGGTGCGGCAGACCGAGGAGGCGGCCGGGGCGGCGAACCTCGACGACGGCTACTGGGAGCCCACCGAGCTCAAGAAGCGCGTGTCCGAGGCGTTCTTCCCCATCCAGATGTCGTGGGAGAAGCGCAGCGTCGAGGAGTCGCGGCCGTTCGTCTCGGACGCCCTCTACGACCGCCACCGCCTCCAGCTCGAGGGCTACGAGAAGCAGAACCGCGTCAACCGGATCGCCGACCTGCGGCTCCACGAAGTTCAGCTCGTGCGCATCTACAACGTCACCGAGGACGGCGAGGACCGCTTCGTCGCCTACGTCAAGTGCTCGGCGCGCGACTGGATGGAGGACACGAAGACCGGGGCGATGATCAACGGAAACAAGAGCTCCTCGACCGACTTCGAGCAGTACTGGTCCTTCACCCGCCACCCCCAGCACGGGTGGGTGCTCGACGAGATCCAGCAGGGCGAGGAGGCCGAGTACCACCTCACCGCCGACAACGTCAACCAGGACGAAGGCCCGCGGATCTACGAGCAGGATGCCCGGCCGCCCGAGGCGCCCGCCCCGGGCGGCCCGACCCCCGCCACCCCTTAGCGACGTGGGCTTCCTCTCCAACCTCTTCGGCGCCGGCAAGGACCAAGCCGACGGCGACGCCCGCGGCGAGAAGGTCGTCGAGGAGCTCGACGCCCTCGCCCAGCTCGACGTGCGCTGGTCGACCGAGACCATCCGGCGCCGTGTGCGCGACGCGTTCTTCGCAGTGCAGAGGTCGTGGATCGAGCGCGATCCCAGCGTCGGCGTGCCCTTCATGACCGATGATCTCAACGCGCGCCAGAAGCTGCGCATCGAGGGCCTCGTCAGCCAGCACCGGGTCCATCAGCTCGAGAACCCGCTGATCGAGGACCTCGACTTCATCAGCTACGACCAGGGCTCGGAGACGGGCAGCGAAGACCGGGTGGTCGTGCTCCTCGACGTCTCGATGGTCGAGACGATCCTCGACGCCGACACGGGAGGGCTGGTCGCCGGCGCCCGTAATCAGAAGGAGCGCCGCCAGCAGTACTGGGTCTTCGCCTGGCGAGACGGGAAGTGGTTGCTCGACGACGTCGAGCAACCCGGGGAGGGCGCTCGCCACTTCAAGGCGCCGCTCGTCGGAGATGCCTACGCGAGCCTCTCCCCCGAGTCGATCCTGCGCGAGCGCTACGCCCGCGACGAGATCGAGATCGAGGAGTTCGAGACGGAGATGGCAAAGCTCCTGGGAAAAGAACGTACGTACTGAGCTACGAGACTCCAGTTGACCCCGATTATCGGGGCTAAGTGCAGTCTCGACCCGGGAAGCCCGCCCCTCGCGCACTTCTTCGTTCGTCGACCCGCCGTTCGGTCCGGTGCCGAGCGACGGCTCAGCGCACGAGCACCGGCGTCCCGATGCGGACCTTGCGGTAGAGCTGCTTGACCTCGGGAATGCTCATCCGCACGCACCCGCGCGAGGCTTCGCTGCCCAGCGACCCGAGGTCGGCGGTGCCATGGAAGCCGACCCCGCCGTTGAAGCCGATCCAGCGCGCCTTGATCGGATTGCGCGGGTCGCCGCCCGGGATCGTCTGGCCGGCCAGCGGCCCGGCCCAGCTAGGGGCGCTCCACGCCGGATTGATCGACTTCGACTGGACGGCGAAGCGGCCGCGCGGAGTCTGGGATCCGGGGCGCCCGACGGCGACGCGGTAGGAGGCGGCGCGGCGGTAGCGGCCCCGGCGCGGCACGAAGAGCCGGGCGATCTTGCGCGAGCGCTGGACGGTGACCACGGGGCCCTCGCGGCGCGCGAAGCGGCCCGGGCCCAGGGGGCGAACGACACGGGTGCGCCACGTCATCGCGCGCGGCGAGGAGGGGTCGGCGAGCCGGGCACGGAGGAGGCGGGCGAGCCGCGCGGGGTCGCGGAGGGCGCGGCCGGCCCGCCCGCGGACGATCGCGACCCGCTTGAGGCCGATCCGCAGCCGCGGCGAGCGCGACCTGCGCCGGACCTGGTCGCCGAGGCGCCCGACGGCGGCGAGCACGCGCCCGCGGTCGGCCCGCAGGCGGACCGGGACGTCGACGGGCTGACCGTTCGCGCGGCGCCCGGCGTAGTAGGCGCGGCGCGCGTACAGGCTCGTGTCGAGGCGAACGCCCATCTGGAGCGGCGCGAACGTCGCCCGTCGGCCGGCGACCCGCACGGTGATCGGGCGCCGCGCGGCGCGGGCCAGTCGCTTGGTCAGGCGCAGCTCGGCGGCCTTGACGGTCAGGCCGCCGACCGGCACGCCGCCGACGGACACCCCCGCGGCGATCCGCGGCGGCGACCCGGCGCTGGCGGTCCCTCCTCCCGGGAGCGCCAGGCACGCGGCGAGGAGCAGGAAGATGGCGGCCAGCCTGCGCACCGGCTCACCGTAGCGCAGCGTCAAGCTTCGCGCGAGACACTGCACCTTCCCGCACGATCTCCCACGACCGATCCTCCTCGTAGCGGCGCAGGTCGACCACGGTCGAGGGCGTGCCGGGAAGCTCGCCGCCGTCGAGCACGAGGTCGGCGCCGGCGCGGATCGCGTCGGGAACCTCGGCGACGCGGCGCGGATCGAGGCCTCCGGTGCGGTTGGCCGAGGACTGGAGCACCGGCCGGCGGACGGCGCCCAGCGGGGTGAGCGGGCCCGGAAGGGCGGGGACCCGAAGCCCGAGGGTCCCCGGCGCCGGCCCGCACGCGAGCGCGAAGCGACCCGCGGGGTTGGCGAGCAGGGCGGTGACCCCGCCCGGCAGCAGGCGCTCGAGGGCGGCCCGGGTTCGCGCGGCCAGCTCGGGGAGCGCGGCGAGCGCGAGGTCTCGATCGAAGAACATCACGGCGGCGGGCTTGACGGCCGGGCGCCCCTTGAGTGCGTAGAGCCGGCGGACCGCCGCCGAGGATTCGGCCTCGCAGGCGAGCCCGTAGACGGTGTCCGCCGGGAAGACCGCAACCCCGCCTTCAGCCAGGCAGCGCTCGAGGGCCGCCACGTCGCCCTCGCCGATCACCGCCGCCCGACCACCACGCGTTCGATACCGGCGAGGTCGCGGACGGCCTCGATCCTCTCGAGCCCTTCCTCCCCCATGAGCTCCACGACAAACGGAGCCTGCCCAGCGCCCACCTCCAGGGCCACGAACGGGGCGATGGCGGCCGCCTGGGGCACGAGGCGGCGGAGAAGGTCGAGCCCCTGCGCGCCGCCGCCGAAGAGCGCGCGAGGCGGCTCGTGCTTGGAGGTCTCGGGGCCAAGCCATCGGGCCTCCGCGTCACCCACGTAGGGGGGGTTGGAGAGCACCGCGTCGAAGGGCCCGTCGACTCCCTCGAGCAGGTCCGCCTCGACGAAGCGCACGTCCAGGCGCAGGCGCTCGGCGTTCTCGCGCGCGACGGCCAGCGCCGCCTGGTCGACCTCCGTGGCCACGACCTCGAGATCGGGCCGCTCGTCCTTGAGCGCCAAGGCGACCGCGCCGCTGCCGGTTCCGATCTCGACCACCCGAGCCTGAGGCGCAAGATCCAGCGCCGCCTCGACGAGCGTCTCCGTCTCCGGCCTCGGGATGAACACCCGGCGGTCGACCACGAGCTCGAGGTGCCGGAAGGCCCGCCGCCCGAGGATGTAGGCGACGGGCTCGCGGTCGAACGCCCGGCGGCGCATCATCGAGCCGAACCGGCGCGTCGCGTCGCCGTCGAGCTCTGCCTCGGGATGGGCGACGAGCGCCGCGCGGTCGACGCCCAGCGCCTCGGCGAGCAGCAGCTCCGCGTCGAGGCGAGCGGTCTCTACGCCGGCGGCGCGCAACGGTATGAGCGCGCTGTCGAGCGCGTCGCGAACCGACACGCCCGCGAACGGGCCGGTGCGCTTCACCCCTGGTCCGCTTGGCGCTCGAGCCGGCGGCGCTTGTCGTCGTCCTGCAGCGCGGCGGTCAACTCCTCGAGCTCCCCGGCGAGCACGGCGTCGATGCTGTTGAGCGTGCGCTTGATGCGGTGGTCGGTCACGCGGTCCTGGGGGAAGTTGTAGGTCCGGATCTTCTCCGCGCGATCGCCGGTGCCGACCTGGGACCGGCGATCCGCAGCGAGCTCGGCCTGCTGCTCTGCGAGCTT